>Ga0208771_1000769_pt1 | contig 18708 bp, 30 predicted proteins | sample AntAceMetag02UKX_FD_184775 | JGI IMG/M metagenome (GOLD analysis project Ga0208771, IMG submission 184775) | Saline lake microbial communities from Ace Lake, Antarctica - Antarctic Ace Lake Metagenome 02UKX (SPAdes) (version 2) | ecosystem: Environmental > Aquatic > Non-marine Saline and...
AATATACAATTAAATTGGCTATGGAAATTGTCAGGAAATATGATATTGATGGTTTGCATTTGGACTATGTCCGGTGGAATGAATACACCAATTCTCTGCAATCAAAAAAATTAGCCAAAGCAGCGGAACAACAGCAGTTACATGATGGCATGGTCACAGATGCCCAAATCCAGGATCTGACAACAAATTTGAGCGGTCGTTATTTGTATGATTATTTACATCCGTACAGCGCCGGAGTTCCGGATGGATTTGCTTCATGGGAAGAATGGCGGCGCTGGACAGTTACTGAATTTGTCCACGTGCTCCATGATTCCATTCAAGCTGTCAAACCATGGGTGCGTCTCTCTCCTGCAGCGTTGGGCAAATACAACTGGTCTGGCTGGCAGGGATATGGAACTGTATTTCAGGATGCAGCGCTCTGGTTCAACGAGGGTTATATTGAACAATTAACACCAATGCATTATCATTGGACAATAGGGAGTGACTTTCATAAAATGCTCACCAGCCCTGGTGTAGATAGCTGGGAGCCATATATCCAAAAAGGCATAAGTGATGGACGATTATACACCGTAGGACCAGGCTCCTATCAATTTGCCCTTCAAAATGTATGGTACCGTCATTCTGATGTAATAAATACTGTGAGAACAATTCCCTGGGTTGACGGGTTTCAATTCTTCAGCTATGGCAGTTGGGAAGATTACAAATATTGGGAGGAAGCGAAAACGCTTTTTTTTAAAAACAAAGCAAAAATTAGGGCGATGAAATTAATAAATGATATTCAACCAGATACACCAACACTTTCGCTTTTAAAAATTGATTCTTTGACATATCAGGTAACAGTAATTCCTCCGGATAAAGTAATTTCAAACTATTGGTTTGCGATATACCGTTCCCAGGATGATACACTTGATATAAATTCGGATGAGATTCTTGATGTATTCTTTGGCAGCAGCAACCAATTAACCATTGATCAATTTTCAGGCTTACAGGATTTTAGCGGAAACTACCGTTATTATGCAACCATGTTAGACCGGTATTGGAATGAATCAGATATCTCTAATATTGAGGTGTCAGATAGAATTCCTTCATTTGCACCTGTTGTGCTTTCAACAACTCCTGCAGAGGGCGATTCTGTTCCCATTAATATTTCAGTGAGGTTAAATTTTTCCAAAAGAATGGATAAAACCTCTATTGAAAACGCAATATCAATTACACCTCAAATAATTATTTCAGGATTTCAATGGAGCGAAGACAATAAAACGGTTCTCTTGCTTTTGGATGCAAATTTACGTTATTCAACTAATTATTCTTTTACAATCCTTCCGCAGCTAACCGACATCAACGGAACTCAATTGGATGGCAATGGTGATGGCTTAGGCGGCGATGCTTTTGTATTAAATTTTAAAACTCACGATTATGATATTACTGCTCCTTCAATATATTTTAGCTCCCCGGATTCAAAAACTGAGACTGAAGATTTTTTATTTGATGATGTCATTTCAGTTGTCTTCGATGAGCTAATTGAAGAAAGTACAATCAATGATAGCACAGTAATTTTAACCGATGATTTGGGTGAAATCAACATCCATTTTTTACAAACTGATGTAAACGACAAATCTGTGATAAGCGTACAGGCAGTTGACACACTTAACATAAACACGAATTACTCCTTACAGTTATCTGAAGATATAACGGATACAACCGGGAACAAAATGGAAAGTGATGTTGCACTCAATTTTAAAACATCACAATTTGTTTATTCAGAAGAAATAGTGATTGACAATTTTTTGTCTACTTATAACTGGCAAGCACCAAGTTATAGTGGTTCAACAGTGGGGATCGTTGTGCCAAACACAACATTCGGCATGTCCAAGAATGCTTACTTGCCAATATCTCCCGCAAACAGAAGGCGTTCGGCTGAATTGAAATATGAGTGGGATGCAACTGTTTCATCTTTTCTGTTGAGGGAGTATTGTTCAGGGGAGACGCCTCGTTCGATTGAATTTGACACAAGCTATGTTTTACAATGTTTTGTATTTGGAGATGGCAGCAATAATAAATTTCGCTTTTGTATCGATGAAAAACATGGGTCGAATTGGTCAGATCATGAAGTTTCAAAATGGTTTGCTATTGATTGGTATGGATGGAAGCTGCTTGAATGGAAATTGAGTGAAACAAATAGTGTTGGTGAATGGATAGGTAATGCTGTTTTAGATGGTTCGGCTTACCGAATCGACAGCTTCCAAATAACGCACGACAGTAATGCTTCAATAACAGGAAAAATTTATTTTGATAATTTAAAGTTGGTCAAAAAATCTTCAGAAGGAAGTGAGGTCAGAGACGTTGATCATCACACAGCGGTTTCATTTAAATTACTGCAAAACTATCCAAACCCGTTTAACCCGACAACAACAATTCCCTTTGATCTGCCAGAACGAGGTCATGTGTCGCTGAAAGTATATAATACATTAGGACGTGAAGTAGCGACGCTGGTTAATAAATCAATGGAACCTGGTAATTGCGAATTCATTTTTGATGGTTCCAATTTTGCATCAGGTTATTATATTTATCGACTAAAATTTAAGGGGCAGGCCATTAAAAAAACAATGATGTTGTTAAAATAAACGGCGAATTTTCCCATTGAGATATAGACTCGCAAATAAGTTAAATTTAAACTATGAAAATAAAAAAAAGCAGCCAATTCAGGCTGCTTTTTAATATATTTAAAATTATGAACTCATACTAATTTTAATCTTCCGTCTCTACTTCCTCTGTCTCTTTTTCACGGGCTTTCTTTTGTTTTTTCGACTCTTTTCCTTTCTTTTCTTTACGAACTCCCTCAAATCCTACCAACTCAAGAAAAGCCATTTCCGCACCATCTCCCTGCCGTTGTCCTAACTTAATAATTCTGGTATAGCCGCCGCTTCTGTTCTCAAAAGTCGGCGCTATCTCATCGAATAGTTGTTTAACTACTACTTTATCACGCATGGTTTTTAATACCTGTCTTCGTGAGGCTAAATCACCTTTTTTTGCAAATGTAATTAATCTCTCAACAACTGGTCCGGCTGCCTTTGCTTTTGCTTTTGTTGTAAGAATTTTTTTATGTTCAAACAACTGAGTTGCAAGATTAGACATTAATGCGTTTCGGTGACTCGCTGTACGGTTTAATTTAATAATAGTTTTTCTATGTCTCATAGACCCAATCCTTCAATCAATAATTTTCTGATTTCAAATATCTGTCAATATCCATACCAAAGTAGAGACCCTTCTCTTCTAATATTTTTATCAATTCTGACAAAGATTTTCTTCCAAAATTTCGGAATTTTAACATCTCCTGTTCTTCTCTTCCAACCAGATCGCCAATCGATTTAATATTAGCAGCCATCAAACAATTATGAGAACGTACTGATAACTCAAGTTCATCAACGCTCAATTTTAGCAATTTTCGAATTCTATGGGCTTCTTCATCAATTTCAGGACTTTCTTCTTGCTCCGGTTCGACATCAAAATTAATGAACAATTGAATATGGTCCTTTAGAATTTTGCCAGCGTAAGTCAGCGCATCATCAGGCGTTATGCTGCCGTCCGTATAAATTTCCATAATTAGCCGCTCATAATCAATCTTTTGCCCTACACGTGTTGCTTCAATTTTGAAGCTGACTCTCTTCATCGGCGAAAAAATTGCGTCTATTGGTATGGTGCCGATTGGTTGATCGGGCAGCTTATTTTCTTCAGCCGGGACATATCCTTTGCCGCGACCAATTTTCAACTCCATTCTAAAATCTGCGTCTTCATTCAATGTGGCAATGTGTAAATCCGGATTCAACACTTCAAAGTCGGGTGTCTCTTTCATTATATCACCACTTTTAAATTCCACTTTTAAATCAAGAACAACCTTATCAGGACGTTTGTTAATTAATTTAATTTTTACCTGTTTTAAATTTATAATTATATTTGCAATATCTTCAACAACACCAGGAATAGTGGAAAATTCATGCAATACATTTTCAATCCTGATAGAAGTTATCGCTGCACCCGGTAAGGAAGAAAGTAAAACTCTTCGTAATGCATTACCAATGGTAATACCAAATCCTCGCTCTAACGGCTGGACTACAAATTTACCATAAGTGTTTGTAAATGTTGACTCATCTAAATCGATACTTTCAGGCATCTTAATATTTGGCCAATTCATTATGCTAACTCCTCAATAGTAGAGGTTTAAAATGCTTCTTTCTTTTCTAGTTTACTCTTTTAAAAGTAAAATAAATTATTTTTATTTTGAATACAACTCAACTATTAATGATTCGTTGATCATATCCGGAATGTCTTCTCTATTGGGGACATTCTGAAAATTGCCTGTCAAATTTGCTTTATCAAGGCTTAGCCAGGGATACTGGCGGTCATCTTTAATTTTTCTCAATGAAGTGTGGATAACATTTAATTTTTTACTTTTATCTTTAACCTTAACCACATCTCCCTCTTTCACATTATAGGACGGGATATCAACCAACCCATCGTTGACATAAAAATGCCTATGCCTAACCAATTGTCTTGCTGTTTTACGTGAAGGAGCAAAACCGAGTCTGTAAACGACATTATCCAACCTGCTTTCCAGAAGTTTAAGCAGATTTTCGCCAGTAATGCCCTTCATACGGTCCGCCTTTGCAAAATAATTTCTGAATTGAGCTTCCAATATACCATAGATTCTGCGGACTTTTTGTTTTTCTCGAAGCTGAACACCATACTCTGATTGTTTGAATCGTCTTGTCCGACCATGCTGTCCCGGTGCGTACCCTTTTTTTTCAAAAGGGCATTTGTTTGTATTACATTTTGTTCCTTTTAAGAAAAGTTTTTGCCCTTCTCTTCTACATAATTTACAATCAGGTCCTTTATATCTTGCCATTTATTCAAGGTCTCCAAATTTTTATTCGTTTGCCCACTAATTAAACCCGCCGCCTTTTAGGAGGCCGGCAGCCATTATGCGGAATTGCTGTAACATCACGAATTGCCGTGATCTCCAAGCCTGCCGCCTGAATTGATCGAACAGCAGCTTCTCTACCAGAACCTGGACCCTTTACCAATACTTCTACTCTTCTCAATCCCAAATCCACTGCTTCTTTCACAGCAGATTCAGCAGCCAATTGAGCCGCAAAAGGCGTGCTTTTTCTCGATCCTTTAAATCCGACGCGTCCTGCAGACGCCCAGGAAATCACATTTCCATAATTATCAGTTAACGAAATAACTGTATTGTTAAAGGTTGCTTTTATGTGAGCAATACCATTAGCTTCTACTTTTTCTCGCTTTTTTGTTCTTTTTTTGGGACTTGCCAAAGTTTACCTCCAAACAAATTACAAATTAATTTGAATTCTTATGCTTTACTCTTCTTTTTCATACCCACAACCCTTCTCCTTCCAGATCGGGTCCGTGCATTAGTATGTGTGCGCTGTCCTCGAACCGGCAGCCCTCGGCGATGCCTTATTCCACGATAACACCCAATGTCCATCAATCGCTTAATGTTCATGGATACTTCTGTACGTAAAGCGCCTTCCACTTTGTAATCGCCAAGAACAGTACGAATTTTTCCAATATCTTCATTGGATAATTCTTTTACACGAGCATCAGGATTAATCTGAGCTTTCGCTATTATTTCTTTTGCCAGATTGCTGCCGATACCATAAATATAAGTAAGCGCTATTTCAATTCTTTTGTCGTTGGGAAGATCAACTCCTGAAATACGAGCCAAATTTGCCTCCTGAAAAAATTAATTATAGGTTCTATCCCTGTACTTGTTTATGACGAGGGTTTTTACAAATTACTCTAATTTTCCCTCTTCTTTTTATAATTTTACAATTATCGCATATCTTTTTCACAGAAGAACGTACTTTCATGGTTTCTCCTATTTTATTTTAATACAAATTTCTTTCTTGATCATTAGGAATATATTATGCTATTTATGACTCTGTTGATTTATTCGATTTTTTAAAATTAGACCACAACATATTGACATGATCCAGCGCAAACAATACTACATATTGACATTTCAATTCTAAAAAGGTAATAAATCAACAGGATCATTTATATCGATAAGTGATTCTTCCTCTAGATAAATCGTACGGGGACAATTCCACTGTCACCTTATCACCTGGTAAAATTTTGATAAAATGCATTCTCATTTTACCGGAAATATGCGCCAATACCTGGTGTCCATTTTCCAATTCAACCTTGAAAGAAGCATTGGGAAGCGTTTCGACAATAGTGCCGTCAACTTTTATTGCTTCTTCTTTTGGCATAAAATAACTCCCTTTTGTTATCTACCTTTTGTTAGAATATCAAAGCCATTATTTGTAATGGCAATTGTATGTTCAAAATGCGCTGAAGGTAAACCGTCAGCAGTTTTTACTGTCCATTTATCTTTTTCAAAACGAACTTTATAACCACCCATATTAACCATTGGTTCTATTGCCAAAACCATTCCTTCCTTCAACCGTGGACCGCAATTTGGTCTTCCATAATTAGGGATTTGAGGATCTTCGTGTAAATCCTTCCCAACCCCATGACCAACCAGATCCCTTACTACTGAAAAATTAGCCGCTTCAACATGTTTTTGAATGGCGTGAGAAATATCAGACAATCTGTTTCCTACTCTTACCTGTTGAATTCCTCTATTCAATGCCTCTTTTGTTGTATCGATCAGTTTCTGGGTAGAAGCTGGAATGTTGCCGATAACATAAGTTTTAGCTGCATCCGAAAAGTAATTGTTATATTCAACGCCGATATCGATTCCAACAATCTGACCTGAAATTAATTTTCTCTTATCAGGAATTCCATGAACCACCTGTTCGTCAATAGAAATACAAGCGCTTGCAGGAAAACCGTGATACCCCTTAAATGCCGGTTTCGCCCCATGCGATCGAATAAATTTTTCTACTTCTTTATCTATCTTTTTTGTTTCAATTCCCGTTTCAATTAGACTATCAACAAGTCTAAAAGTTTCTATTAAAATTTTGCTGCTTTTCCTAATTTGCTCAATTTCACGGGGACTTTTAATTATTATCATCTACTGTATCTACTGTTTAAGTTAAAAAAGTTATTATTCTTTTATTAATTTTTTGAACCGTACTATCTGCATCAAATATTTTCAATTTTCCGGTTTTTTGAAAATAATCTTTTAACGGCTTAGTTTTTTCAGCATAAACTGCTAATCTCTTGCTAACGGTTTCTTCAGTATCATCAGATCGCTGAATTATTTCACCGCCGCATAGTTCACATTTATTATCCTCTGGCGGTGGATTAGTAATAAGATTGTAATCTTTTCCGCAATTTATGCACACTCTGCGACTGGTCAATCGCTTAATGATTTTATCTTGAGCTAATTCAAGACCAATAACATAACCTAACTTTAATCCAACGTTGTTAAAAAAATCTTCTAATGCTTCAGCCTGTCTGACCGTCCTTGGAAAACCATCAAGAATAAAGCCATTTTTACAATCTTCTTCTGCTAATCTTTCTTTAATCAACCCGATCATCAAATCATCAGGAACAAGTTCGCCTTTGTCTATAAATGCCTTTGCTTCATTCCCAAGTTGTGTTCTATTTGTAATTGCAGTTCGTAATATTTCGCCAGTTGAAATATTCGGTATTTTGAAATATACGCCAATCAGCTTACCCTGAGTACCCTTACCAGTCCCAGGAGCGCCTAACATTATCAGAATCACAAAGAGTCCTTATATTAAAGCTTCAAAAAAATATTAAAATCTTCGCCTGCCTCTTAACTTACCCGCCTTTAAAAAACCATCATAATGGCGCATCAGCAAATGCGATTCAATTTGTTGAATTGAATCTAAAGCGACACCAACAATTATCAATAGAGACGTTCCACCAAAAAATGTTGCAAACATAAAAGATACATTAGTAAATTTGATAACAAAATATGGAAAAATTGCAATTAATGCAAGGAATATTGAACCTGGCAAAGTGATTTTAGTTAAGATATTATCGATGAACTCCGCCGTTCTTTTTCCCGGGCGTACACCAGGAATAAATCCGCCAGACTTCTTCATATTGTCAGCAACATCAACTGGATTAAAAGCGATTGCTGTATAAAAATAGGTAAAGAAAACTATCATACTCCCATAAATGACCCAGTAAACAATTGATGTATAAGAAAAATATGATGCAACAGTAGTTACAAAATCACTTGCCGGAAAAAAAGTTCGAATTGTATTTGGTACAAACATAATAGCTTGAGCGAAAATTATCGGCATTACACCAGCAGTATTCACTCTTAATGGGATATGAGTAGCCTGTCCACCATAAATTTTTCTTCCCACAACACGTTTTGCGTACTGAACTGGAATCTTTCTTGTACCCTGTGTTAACAGCACAACCGCAGCCGTAGTTGCCACCATTAAAGCAAGCAGAAACACTTCAGTTAAAACAGCCCTGTTACCGCCAATTACTTGATCAATTTCTGTGGCAACCGCACTTGGAAAACGAGCAATGATACCAATAAAAATGATCAATGAAATTCCATTACCAATGCCGCGATCAGTAATCTGCTCACCAAGCCACATCATCAATACACATCCGCTTGCCATTGTGAACATAGTAAAAATTTTAAACATAAAACCTGGATTCGGTACAACCAATTGACCATTAACAGCTTGAATACTCTCAAGAAATACAGCCAGCCCATAAGCTTGAAGAGAGCCAATCAGCACAGTTCCATAACGTGTGTATTGAGTAATCTTTTTCCTTCCTTCTTCTCCCTCTTTTTGGAGTTTTTGAAAATAAGGGACAACAGCACCAAGCAATTGCAAAATAATCGATGCAGAAATATATGGCATTATCCCCAATGCAAATACTGTCGCTTGTTTTAATGCTCCGCCTGAAAACATATCGTAAAGGCTAAAAATTCCTCCGCCGCCCATTTGTTCAAAAAACGCAAAAAGAACTTTTCCATTAATACCAGGCACCGGAATATGAGCACCGATACGACAAATAACAAGAATAAATAGCGTAAATATTATTCTTTTTTTAAGATCTGGGATATGAAATATACTCTGAATGCTTTTTATCATAAAACTGAAATCCTCCCATTAGCCGCTTCAATCTTTTCTTGTGCAGATTTGCTAAATGCATGCGCTGAAATTTCTACTTCCCAGTTCATTTCACCAACGCCCAACACTTTCACGGGAACGGCTTTTTTGCTGATTAATCCATATTTATAAAGAACCTGAGGGTCAATTTTTTTGATTTCTTTTATACGTTCCAGATCTCTTAAGTTGATAATTTGAAATTCTTTGCTGAATCGATTAAAGAAGCCCCTTTTGGGCAGCCTTCTCTGCATAGGAGTTTGACCACCTTCAAATCCTAATTTCCTTTTGAAACCAGACCTGGAACGAGCTCCCTTATGACCACGGCAGGATGTTCCGCCGTGCCCGGATCCCTGTCCTCTGCCTACTCTTTTTCTTTTCTTTCGCGACCCATCTGCATATTCTAATGTACTTAAATTCATAAATTCCTCATTGAAATTTAGCCAATTTCTTCCACATCAATTAAGTGAATAACTTTATTGACCATGCCTCTAATTTGAGGAGTATCAACATGTTCAACTGTTTGGTGCAGTTTTCGCAAACCCAATGTTCGCACCGTAAGTTTCTGTTTTTTATTATATCCTATGATGCTTTTCTTTAAAGTGATTTTTAGTGTTTTTTTCTTTTCTTGAGCCATAGCAATTCTCTATTTGTTAACGTCTTGACAATATTTCGAACATTATGAAATAGGTTTATTAAATACTTCTTTATAACTAATTCCCCTTGTTCTGGCGACAGAAGCAACGTCTAATAAATCTTGTAATGCTGTCATTGTAGCCTTTACAACATTGTGGGGATTTGCTGAGCCTATCGATTTGGTTAAGATATCCTGAACGCCAACTGCTTCAAGAACTGCACGAACAGGACCGCCAGCTATAACGCCAGTACCAGGGGAAGCCGGTTTTAAAAATACCTGAGCCGCACCATATTTGGCAGTTATTTGATGAGGAACGGTCCCTTTTACTAAAGGAATTCTAACCAGAGTTTTCTTCGCATTATCCGCGCCCTTAGTAATAGCATTAGTTACTTCATTGGCTTTACCAAGACCGAAACCTACATGTCCGTTTCCATCTCCAACAACCACAATGGCATTAAAGCTGAATCGACGTCCACCTTTAACGACCTTAGAAACTCGATTTATATGAACAACTCTTTCTTTTAAATCCAATTCGTTTGGATTAATTTGCTCAACCCTTTTCACCAGTTTATCTCCAAATTTGATATTAAAATTTAAGACCGCCTTCTCTTGCCCCTTCGGCAACTGCTTTAATTCTTCCGTGATACAAATAGCCGTTTCGATCAAATACTGCACTCTTCAATTTCATTTCTTGTGCTTTAGCTGCTATTTTTTTCCCGACTATTTTCGCAACTTCAGTTTTCAAGCCTGCCCTGGAAATTTCACTTTTAATGTCTTTAGTCAGACTGGAAACGCCAGTAATAGTCTTTTGATTTGTGTCATCAACTAACTGTGCATATATATTCCTTGAACTCCTAAAAACCACCAGACGCGGTCTTTCCGGTGTTCCAGATATTTTTTTTCTGATATGTTTCTTTGTTCTTATCCTGGCTAATTTTTTCTTATTTTTTGACATGCCCATAAAGCATTCAATCCTTTATAGTTATAATTATTAAATACAACAATATTAAGCAGCAGTCTTACCCGCTTTACGCCTAACATATTCACCTTCATATTTAATTCCCTTACCTTTATAAGGTTCTGGTGGACGAAAAGACCGAATCTTTGCAGCAACTTGTCCAACAAGTTGTTTGTCTATTCCACTCACCTCAATACTGGTAAGAGTTGCCGCTGTCAGTTGAATATCTTCAGGAGGTTTAAAAAGAATTGGATGGGAATATCCTAAACTTAGTACCAAAGTCTTTCCTTTTAATTCAGCACGGTAACCCACACCCACAATTTCCAACTTCTTTTTAAATCCTTCAGTAACCCCAACCACCATATTATTAATCAATGTGCGATAGAGACCATGCAACGAACGCTGATATTTATTTTTAGTTGTCGTTCTAACCAAAATTTTTCTTTGATCAGAATTAAATTCCATTATTATCGAAGGATCTATCTCCCGCTGAAGCGACTTATTCCCATTAGAAATCTTGATCAAATTTTGATCAATAGTTATTTCTACCCCTTCAGGAACTTTAATTGGTTGTTTACCAACTCGTGACAATTTTATACTCCTCTAAATAAAAATTTACCAAATATAACACAAAACTTCTCCCCCAATACCATGCTGCCGAGCCTCACGGTCTGTAACAACTCCATTGGATGTAGAAAGTATCGCAATTCCTAAATTATTTAGCACACGTGGAATTTCTGTCGCATTAACATAACGTCGCAAACCAGGTTTGCTGATTCTTTTTAATGACTTGATCACACTTTTATCTTCATCTGTATATTTAAGATAAATTCGAATCAAACCTTGTTTACCATCGTCAATTTTAATATAATTTTTAATATATTTATATTCTAAAAGAATCTTAGTAATTTCTTCTTTCAAACCAGAAAAAGGAATATCTACCTTTTTATATTTTGCGCTAAGTGCATTTCTTATCCTGGTTAAATAATCGGCAATTGGATCGGTCATCGACATTTATATTTCTCCATTAATTATATTAACTTCATTACCAACTTGCTTTTACAACACCAGGAATCTGTCCTTGTAATGCTAACTCCCTAAAGCAGATACGGCAGAGTCCAAATTTTCGGTAATAAGCTCTAGGACGCCCACATCTTGAGCAACGATTATATTTTCTCACCTTGTATTTCGGTTCCTTGTTTGATTTTGCAACCAGTGCTTTTTTTGCCAATGTAGTTTTCTCCTTATTTATTATACCTAACAAATATACAGTAAAACTTACACTTCTTCAACAGCTCTTTTCGCAAAAGGCAACCCAAACCCCTTAAGCAACGCAACCCCTTCTTCATCAGTCGCCGCTGAAGTAACAATTGTTATATTTAACCCTCTGACCTTTTCAATTTTATCATAATCAATTTCCGGGAAAACAATTTGTTCTTTAAGTCCCATATTAAAGTTACCTCTCCCATCCAGAGATCGATCCGGTAATCCGCGAAAGTCACGCACACGTGGAATAGCAATATTTATCAATCTATCTAAGAATTCATACATTCTCCATCCCCGCAGTGTAACAAAACAACCTATCGGCATTCCAGCTCGGAGTTTAAAATTTGAAATAGCCTTTCTCGCACGAGAAATTGCCGGATGTTGTCCAGAAATTACTGCTAACTCATCTACGGCTAAATCAAGCAATTTTTTATTTTCAATTGCTTCACCAACTCCCATATTTAAAACAATCTTTTTTAACTTTGGCACTTGCATTATATTTTTATACTTAAACTTCTTCTGCAAATCTAATACAACTTCTTCTCGATATTTCTTTAATAATCTTGGGAAATATTCCATTTTTTTCGCCTACTCAAAAATTTCGATTCAATTAAGATGATTGTTTAGAAACAATCATTTCACTACATTTCTTACAATAACGAACACGCGATACTTTATTTTTAGTCTCATCAGTAACTAACTTCATTCCAGTTTTTGTCAACTTGTTACATTTTGGACAAATTACCATTGCATTGGAAACATTTATTGGTCCTTCACGCTCAATGATACCTCCCTGTTGAAGCTTTTGGCTTGGGCGAGTATGTCGTTTAATAAAATTTATTCCCTCGACAATAAGTCTGCCTTCAACAGGATAAACTTTTAAAACTCGTCCTTGCTTACCATTGTCATCACCGGAAATTATTTGAACCATATCGTCTTTTTTTATATGCATTTTTGCTCCGACCTATTTTATAAAACTTCTGGCGCTAATGAAACGATTTTCATAAACTGACGTTCTCTTAACTCTCGAGCGACCGGACCGAAAATACGCGTTCCTTTAGGCTCCTGTTGATCATTGATCAATACCGCAGCATTTTCATCGAAACGAATATAAGAGCCGTCTTTTCTACCAATCTCTTTTTTAGTACGAACAATTACCGCCTTGCTCACCTCGCCCTTCTTCACTGAACCACCTGGTATAGCAGATTTTACGCTAACTACAATTATATCACCAACTCGAGCATATTTTCTTTTTGTTCCACCTAAAACTCGAATGCACATTACCTTTTTTGCACCAGTATTATCAGCCACACTTAATCTCGAATATTCTTGTATCATGGCTTGTCTATAACTCCTTAAAATTCGATAACTCCCACAACTGCATTAATTTATTTTGCCTTTTCAACTATTTCCACCAAACGCCATCTTTTTTTTCTGCTTAACGGACGAGTTTCCATAATTGTAATAATGTCGCCAATATGACTTTCATTAGCTTCATCATGAACCATAAATTTGTTGGATTTTCTCACAAATTTTCCATATAATTTATGTCGAATATAGTTTTCAACCAAAATAACACGGCTTTTATCCATTTTATCGCTTACTACTTTGCCTGTCTTTATTTTTCTTTTTCCTCGTTCGGTCATATTATTTATCTCCAGATTTCAATTTTTCAGCTACGAGGCTTCCTAATACCTAATTTCGTTTCTCTAATTACAGTTTTCAATTTTGCAACATCCTTACGGACTATTTTAATCCGCAATGGATTATCAAGTTGATGAGTTGCATGTTGAAATCTCAAATTCTGCAACTCTTCAAGTGAATCCTCTAATTTTTGTTCTATTTCAGCATCAGATAATTGTATAATTTCATCAATTTTCATCACTTACACTCCAAAATCCGTACGTGAAACAAATTTCGTTTTTATGGGCAGCTTATGAGAAGCTAAACGAATTGCTTCTTGTGCTAATTCTTGTGCTACGCCTTCTATTTCAAATAGAATCCTTCCAGGTTTTACAACCGCCACCCAATATTCAGGAGCACCTTTGCCTTTTCCCATTCTGGTTTCCGCAGGTTTTTTAGTGACTGGTTTATCAGGGAAAATACGGATCCACACACGACCACCGCGTTTAATATAACGCGTAATTGCGATACGGGCAGCTTCAATTTGACGACCTGTAATCCAGGCTGGTTCTAAAGCTTTTAATCCATAATCACCAAAAACAACATGCGATCCGCGATGTGCTTTTCCTTTCATTCTTCCGCGTTGTTGTTTTCTGAATTTTGTTCGTTTTGGCATTAACATAATATATATTCTCCAGCGAACGCTATTTAATTAATTACTATTGAATTTCTCACCTAAACAAATCCATACTTTTACACCGATGATGCCGTAAGTAGTTTTGGCTTCTGTTGATGCATAATCAATATTAGCTCTTAATGTATGCAAAGGTATTCTACCTTCTTTGTACTGTTCAGTTCGAGCCATTTCAGCGCCGCCCAACCTGCCAGCGCAGGCTATTTTAACGCCATTTGCTCCCATTCTCATAGAAGACATGATCGCTTTTTTCATCGCCCGGCGAAAACTAATTTTTGATTCCAACTGCTTTACTACATTTCTGGCTACCAAATATGCATCAAGTTCTGGTCGTTTTATCTCTTCAATGTTTAATTGAATGTCTTTTTTGGTTATGCGCTGTAATTCGACTTTCAATTTGTCAACTTCCGAACCTTTCCGTCCAATAACTATTCCAGGGCGAGCGGTAAATATAGTAAGGGTAATTTTCTTAGCAGTTCGTTCAATTCCGATTTTAGAAATACCAGCATGTTCAAGACGTGCTTGGATATATTTTCTTAACGCTAGATCTTCTTTTAATGTCTCTGCAAAATTTCTTTCATCAAACCAGTTTGAATCCCAGGTTCTTGTAATTCCCAACCTTAAACCTACTGGATTTACTTTTTGTCCCAAATGATCCTCCTAAAAATTACTTAGTCTTAAATCTCTGCAACTTTTATAAAAATGTGACTCGTCGGTTTATGAATTTTTACTGCTCTTCCCATTGCTGCCGCACGAAATCTCTTGAGCGTAATACCTTCGTCCACTCGAATTTCTTTAATATACAGCTCATCAGGTTCGACTTTGGAGCTGCCATCAAGATTCAACATATTTGAAACAGCAGACCGAAGTGTTTTTTCTAATGGCACTGAAGCTGCTTTTGTAGTGAAATGCAGAACATTCAACGCATCAACAACGTTTTTACCGCGTATCAAATCTGCTACGCGACGAATCTTTCGCGGGGACATCCTTATATATTTTGCTATCGCTTTCGCTTCCATTATAATTCTCCAAAAATGCCGATAACGACTTTTTTCTTCTACAATAAAATTTACTTAACTCTACTCTTTTTATCTCTTCCTGCATGTCCTCGGAATGTACGAGTCGGTGAAAATTCTCCCAATTTATGACCAACCATATTTTCATTAATAAATATAGGGATAAATTTATTGCCGTTATGTACCGCTAAAGTATGTCCTACAAATTCAGGCGTGACTGTTGACCTTCTTGCCCAAGTTTTTATTACTTTTTTTTGATTCGATTCGTTCATCGATAAAATTTTATCCACCAGCTTTGGATCGACATACGGACCTTTTTTGACTGATCTTGCCATAATTTATCAACCTATTTAGTTTTCCTTCTCTTAACAATTAGCGAGTCAGAACCTTTTTTCTTACGTGTTTTTTTACCTTTTGACAACTGCCCCCACGGAGAACAAGGATGCCTTCCGCCTGACGCCTTACCTTCACCGCCACCCATGGGATGGTCAACCGGGTTCATTGCCACGCCCCTTACTTTGGGTCTTCGCCCTAACCAGCGGCTTTTCCCTGCTTTTCCTATTTTAATTTTTTCATGATCAAGATTGCTAACCTGTCCGATTGTGGCTTTACAATCTAATAGCACCAATCGTACTTCACCAGACGGCATTTTTAGCTGCGCATATCTACCATCCTTTGCCATTAATTGAGCGTAAGTTCCTGCTCCACGGGCTATCTGTCCGCCCTTACCAATTTTCATCTCAATATTATGTACAGTAGAACCTAACGGGATATTGCGCAACATCATAGTATTACCAACTTTGATTTCAGTTTTATCTGAAGAAACAAGAGTATCATTTACCTTTAAACCATTTGGCGCTAAAATATATCTCTTTTCTCCATCAATATAATGCAGCAAAGCAATCCGGGCTGACCTGTTTGGATCATATTCAATCGTTGCTACTCTCGCTGAAATATCAACTTTATCTCGTTTAAAATCAATTATACGGTAAGCTCGTTTATGACCTCCGCCATGATGCCGGCATGTAATTCTGCCGCGGTTATTTCTACCACCAGTTTTCTTAAGTGATATTACTAAAGAAGGTTCTGATCTATCTTTAGTTATATCTTCAAACGTTGAAATAGTCTTGAACCTTAACGATGGTGTTTTTGGTTTAAAATGTTTAACTGGCATTTCTAATCTCCACTAACATAATCAGCTAACATCAAATTATGCACTTTCAAAATAATTGATTGAATCTCCCTCGCGCAACGTTACAATTGCTTTCTTCCAATCAGACCGTTTGCCTCGTGTTATCCCGCGTTTTGTATTCATTTGTTTAGTTTTACCTTTAACATTAATAATGTGGACTTTTTCCACAGTAACATCAAAACGGTTCTGAATAGCCCTTTTAACATCTATTTTATTTACACTTATATCAACTTTAAAGGCGTATTTTCTTTCATCATCCTGCAGTTTTAACATCTTCTCAGTCAATATGGGATAAAGCAATATTTCATAATCCATGTTCATAAGGTACAAACCTCTGTTATTTTTTCAAGTGCATTGTGTTCAATTAATAGGACATCACAATTCAAAATATCAAAAGTTGAAGCTTCTGATGCTTGACGAATAGTAAGACCAGGTATATTTCTTCCTGCACGTAAAATGGTTGAGTCATAACTATCTTCTAACAAAAGCACTTTTTTATTATCTATATTTAAATTTTTTAAAATTTGAAACATTTCTCTTGTCTTTGCTTTCTCTAATTTCAATTCTTCAAGAAGCAAAATTTCATTCTGTTTTGCTTTATATGAAAATGCAGACATCCGAGCTTGTTTTTTCATTTTTTTAGTAAGCTTCATCTTCAAATCTCTCGGATGCGGACCAAAAACACGACCACCTCCGACCCATATAGGAGACCTTGTCGTACCAGCGCGAGCTGTACCTCTACCTTTTTGTTTCCATGGTTTTTTACCGCCCCCTCTTACCATAGACCGGGTTTTAGTTGCAGCATTTCCCTGTCGGCTATTCTTTTGCTGACAACGGATTGCCAAATAAATTAAATGGTCATTCGGTTCAGTTTCAAACACTTCTTTGGGGAGCGCTGCTGTTTTTCCTGACGAAATTCCATCAAGTTTATGTACATCTAATTTCATGTTCTGAATTCCATTTATATATTAAATATTAATTAAATCTATTACCTCGTAATGAACACATAATTTTTGATATGACCAGGGACTGCCCCCTTTACCAAAAGATAGTTATTTTCACTATCTACTTTGATAACCTTTAAATTCTTAACAGTCTTCTTTTTTCCACCCATTCTACCAGCCATTTTCATTCCCTTTAATACACGTCCAGGGTACGAAGCCTGTCCAATTGAACCAGGGGCGCGATGACGATCACTCTGTCCATGTGTTTTAGGTCCCCTGCTGAAACCATGTCTTTTAATAGTACCAGCAAAGCCTTTTCCTTTTGAAATACCGGTAATATTAATCAAGTCGCCTTCAGAAAAAATATCCACTTTCACTTCATCGCCTAATTTCAGCGGACTCTCCAAGTTTGAGAATTCAAATTCTTTTAAAACCTTCAACGATTTTGTCTTTGCTCTTTTGAAATGACCTTTCAGTGGCAAGGTAGTAAGTTTTTCTCGTTTTTCACCAAATCCTAATTGGACTGCATTATAATCATGCTTTTGTTCAGTCTTAATGTCAGTAACAAAACAGGGTCCAGCTTTAATAACAGTAACTACAACCCTCTGCCCAGTCTTATCAAAAACCCTGGTCATTCCAATCTTTTTTCCAATCAAACCACTCATTTTCTCTTTTCGTCGTTTTAATTTAAAATAACGTAAATGGCTTTTTCACCAATCTTCAATTAATAACTATTTAATAAAATGCTGGACAAAAATAAATCTAAAAAATATCACACTTTTATTTCAACATCCACGCCAGCAGGCAACTCTAATTTCATCAACGCATCAACTGTTTTATGATTTGAATTTAAAATATCAATTAACCGCTTATGAATTCTAGTTTCAAATTGTTCCCGTGATTTTTTATCAACATGCGGCGATCTTAAAACTGTGTAAACACTTCGCTTTGTCGGCAAAGGTATAGGACCTGAAATATGGGCGCCAGTCTGTTTTGCCGTTTTAATAATCTTCTCAGTTGATTGATCTATTAGTCGATGATCATAGGCTTTTAATTTAATTCTTATTTTTTGCCCAGCCATATTTAATACTCCACCATTTTCACTTGAATCATTAGCTTATATAAAAAAGAACATTTTCTTATTTATTCAATAATTTTTGTCACAACACCAGCGCCAACTGTACGACCACCTTCACGAATAGCAAATCGCAATCCCTCTTCCATCGCTATTTGGGTTATCAATTCAACGTCTATATTTGTGTTATCTCCCGGCATTATCATCT
>Ga0208771_1000773_pt1 | contig 18595 bp, 14 predicted proteins | sample AntAceMetag02UKX_FD_184775 | JGI IMG/M metagenome (GOLD analysis project Ga0208771, IMG submission 184775) | Saline lake microbial communities from Ace Lake, Antarctica - Antarctic Ace Lake Metagenome 02UKX (SPAdes) (version 2) | ecosystem: Environmental > Aquatic > Non-marine Saline and...
ATAAAGAGAAATGGAATCTGGTAGAATCAATTATTAAAGTTGAACGAAAAAGACAAACGTTCAACACAAAAACAAAAAGTTATGCCAATTCAGATGAAATATCATATTATATTTCCACAACCAATCCCAGTGCAACGCAAGGCTGTGAAGCAATTAGATTGCATTGGGGGATTGAAAATAAAAATCATTATGTCAAAGATGTAAGCATGAATGAAGATGCTTCCAGAATCAGAATAAATCCCCAGAATTTTGCAAAATTGCGAAGTTTTGCATTAAATATTTTAAGAGTTAATAAAATAACGAATATTCAACTTGAACTATTTGAAAATAGTTTAAAATCTACACCGTTTTTTGATTATATAGGGATTAAATAGTAATTATAATTATTAATAAAAGTATTAGTCATCTGATAGATACACATGTCAACAAATACCTTTGGATATTTTATTGAAGTCTAAATTTGTTAATTAAAAAATGTGAAATTCGTCTTCATTCCATGACTTAACAAAAAATAACAATTAAAGCCTTGTGCATTTTTTGTTAAAATGCAATGAAAATGAATTAGTTATAAAAGAATTGAACAGCCCTGAGGTGTTATTAATCTACTGTCAACCTGATGAAGTGGAACGACAGCCTTCCAACCATGGTCAAAAATCCTATCAAATCTGGTACTAGTATGAATTCGTAGGGGTATTGAATTTGTATTTGTTAAAATTCGCTCTGTTCGTGATTTTGATCTGGTTCATTCAACACAACGAAACGAGGTTCATGATCATGAATGGAAGTAAAGGTACCTCAAGTATTAAAGAGTAGAATCTCAAATAAATTTAGAATGCTTCAGAATTAGCAAATGCCAAGTATTCAACTAAAAAAAATGATGTTTCTAATCCAAGAAAACCATAGATGAAAAAATTTTCTTCACCATCTGATGAGCAACTAGTAGAATCGATAAAATCATCTCAGATCGAAGCTTTTACAACACTCTATTATCGATATTATAATAATCTTTATCGTTTGTTCTGGTTGCGAACAAATTCTAAAGAAAAAGCTAAAGATTTGATTCAAGATGTATTCACTCGAATATGGGAAAATCGCCAAAAGCTTGATAGCAAAAAATCCATTAAAGCGTATCTTTATCGAATCGCCAACAATTTAGTTATTGATTCTTTCCGAAAAAAAAGCTCTCAGGAAATCTATTTTGCTGATCGCTTCTCTGCAAACGATATTTCAACTGAAAAATCGTTAGAAACAGATACAGCCGTAAAGTTAGCCATCAACAATCTCCCCGAAAAAATTCGCATTGTTTTTATCCTCAGCCGATATCACGGATTTAAATATGCCGAAATTGCTCAAACTTTAAAAATTTCCATAAAAACAGTCGCAAGCCGAATGGGACAGGCATTCCATCTTTTGCGTGAAGAACTTTCATAGCGAATTACATTTTTTAAAATTTTTTATAGATTTTTTGGGCTTTGATTCGTATTAATATATGGATGGATAAAAAAATTATGAAAAAGAACAAATACTACAATCTTTGTGTCAAGGCTATTACTGGAGATATTGCTCCTGAAGAAAAGGTAAGATTGAATCGCTGGCTGGAAGAATCTAAAGAAAATCAAAATTATTATGACGAGATCGTGGCAACCTGGCAACAAACTGAACTTCATGATTTCCCTTTTATTTTTGATTTAGATCAAGAATGGAGCCAACTTAAACAACAGCTTCGATTGGAAAGTGAACCTGCCAGGACAAAACTATCACAACATCGTTTTGGTGAGATTTTGGATAAGTATGCTGAAATCTTTCGACCTCGATTACGTCCTGCTTTTGTTACATGCCTGGCTTTATTGATTTTTTTTGCATTTTTTTTCATTTTCAAGAATCAATCAATGAAGTCTGAATATTTAGAAATTTTTACTGGAAATAAACAACATATAGGATACGTTTTTTCCGATGGTTCACATGTTAAGCTAAACAGTGGTAGTTTGATCAAATTTATAAAGCCATTTTCGGATTCGCTTAGACGAGTCTTTCTCTCGGGTGAAGCATTTTTTGAAGTCGTCCATGACAAACGTCCTTTTGAAGTTGTAACTAGACTTGCCAAAACGACGGTTCTGGGAACGGAATTTAATGTTTGGACACGAGGCGATCAAACTCGGATAATTGTGAAGCGGGGGCGTGTACGACTAAGTTCGTTACAGACGGAGAGTGATAATGTTGAATTATCTAATGGTCAGATGAGTTGGATCAAAAAGAATTCATCCCCGAGTCTGCCAAAAAATGTGGACACGGATTATATACTTGGATGGTTAGAGGGCAGACTGATTTTTGAGAAAACACCGTTGCAAGAAATTATAGCTGAACTGACGAGAATTTATGATGTTTCAATCGAAGTAAAGAATTCGGAATTGAATGAACAAACAATTACAGCGACATTTGATAATTTATCAATCGAGACAGTGCTGGCTTCTATTTGCCTGACTCTTGGTATTGATTATAAAACTGAGGCAAATGTATATGTCCTTCAAAAGTGAGGTGAAAATGTAGTTTTGGATTGGAATGATTTTCAATCAAATTCTTTGAATTATAAATATACCGGCAGACGAGAAATTCTTGAGACCGATACGTTACATTATCGGTTAGTTCATGAAAATAAAACAGATGAAGCCCATAATAATGGATTTAAAATCATTAGCTTCATGGAAAATCACATTAATTATAAAAATTTTTTATTGAATCTTGGATACCGAATTGATTATTTTTCTGAAAATAAACAATGGTGCTATTCACCAAGATTTCAAATGCGTTATCAGATAAATCATAGCTTAAATTTAAAAGCAGTAAAATTTTTTGACTTTGAGCAGTTTTATACCAAGAATGTACCTGAAGCAGCCGTGGCACTCCATGCCATTATCGGTGTGGATAAAACGTTCAGCAAAAATATGGTGCTTAAATTAGAACTCTATCGAAAAGATATGACACACTTACCCGCTTCGCGTAAACTTGGCAAAAATGGAGAGGCAGAAAATATTTGGCTACCTTCGGATCGTTCTAAAGGATACGCCTACGGTTTTGAGGGGCTTTTTCAATTTGCGACGCATACGTATTCAGGTTGGCTCTCCTATGTATGGTCAGTTGCAAAAGAAAAATATGACCAGATGACAACTTTCCGAGATTATGACCAGAGACATACAATTTCTTTTATTGTGGAAAAATATTTGAATGAGAAGACATCTGTTAAAGCAAAATGGAGTTACGGTATTGGCTATCCATACACTTTGCCCAATATGAATTAAGAGAATAAAATGTTCGAAATAATAAAATATATCCCGCATTTCATCAACTTGATATTCGATTGACACGAAACGTAAAATTGTGGGGTCTTTCATGTAGCTATTATATAGAAATTTTAAACGTATATAATCGAAAAAATGTTCTGTTGTACGCTTGGGAAACAGTTGGCAATTTTTCTGCTGTTAAAATAACTCATATAGAAGGCGTACCGTTTGTCCCTTTTGCAGGTATTACCTTTAGTTTTTAACTAATTATTCAGGTTAAAATTAGCATGGCAGATAAAAAAATAAAAATGTTTTTAATTATCTTAATCATATTTATCCAATCACATTTGTGTTTTACGCAATCAGAAATAGACTCAAATTCAATTTCATTGCATTGTGACAACAAATCCCTTCGTAGCGTTTTGAGAGAAATTTCATGTAAATCAAAAACTAATTTTATTTTTTGTGATGCTTTAGTAGATTGTAAAATTATTACTTGTAATTTTAAAAAGGTCACAATGGAACAAGCGCTTCATAAAATGTTATCAAATTCTGACATTGCATTTAAAGTTTATCCAACTGGTTCAGTTGTGCTTTTTAATAAAATAAGTACAGCTAAAATAATCGAAAAAAAAGAGATCGTAAAAGAAACCATTCAATCGCCACTTCTTAAAAACAAAGTAAAGCTCTGCTATCCTGCTGAAGCAAAAAATGAAGGTCTGGAGGGGCGAGTGAATATGTCGCTATTGGTCGATGAAAATGGCGATGTTAAGGTGTCCAAAGTTACCAGGTCATCGACAAGTGAAATTCTTGACAAAGCTGCCATCGAGTATGCCCACAAGTTAAAATTTGACCCTGCCATGAAAAATGGTGTTCCCTATGTTGTTTGGATTTTCTGGTGTGTGAATTATAAATCACCAGAAATTGATTTTTTTCAATGTGATTATATTTATAAACTTAATAATCTTTATAAACTTGCAGATATTTATAGTGGAGAAAAGAGAAATTATATATTACAAAACATCATTTTAATCCACAAAGATTGTATTGAATATTTGAAAAATAAACCTGAAATCGATTTTAATGAAATTATTAAACAAGTCCTTCTCCCGGAAGTGTACGAAGAATGGAAGGATTTATGGAAAGAGTGGCATCTGCATTTTATTGTTTTTCAAGATTTTCTGTTACGTTATCCAGATTCTGAGCTGACTTCTCAGGTTATTGCTGACTTGTTATATTATTTGGAAATGGATTTAGCAGATATAAAAAATAACGTAAATGATAATCCATATACACAAAATAAAATATATTATTGAAATGAAACATTGTTTTTTAGCTGATAAATTTCCAAATTCGAATTCAAAAAATATTTTAAATCGAGTGAAAACTTTTTCTAAATCAAAAAAATAAATTATAGGAAGAATTAAAAATGAAAACAAAAATCTATTTTTCAAAATTGAAGCATTATCATACCTGGCATATTCCATTTTTTGCACTGTTCGTACTATTAGTCCTATCAAAATTATTGGTTGGAGTAGAAAAGAAAGTACTTCAATTTTCAGTAGATCATTCCAAATTTAAACTGCAAAAAGATTACGTTTACCTTGAAGTATATTACTCTATTCCCAGGCAAAACCTGAAATTCAAACAGACTCCAGATGGATATCTAGCACAAGTACAGATAAAATCTTATTTAAATTTCAATAATAATTCTATCTTGGTCGACAGTCTTCAGGTAAACGATATGGTAAATTCTTTGAATGATATTTCTCCAACACAGAGTTTAATTGAAATGTCTGCCCTACAAATCAAAGCTGGAGACTATTTATTAATAACTCGTTTCATTGATCTGCAATCAAATTTTAAAGAAATCCATAAAGATAGTCTTGAATTAACAAACTTTTCAGAACATAAACTGGAAATAAGTGATATTGAATTTGCCAACTCAATTATGGTTCAACCATCGAAAATTAGTAAGTTTGATAAAAATGGGTTACGTGTCATTCCCAATGTAAGTCGTACTTTTGGAACTGGACTTAGCAATTTATGCTTTTATGCTGAAGCTTACTATTTAGATATCGAAAAAGAGGCTGCGAATTCGACTTATCATCTTGAGTATTGTATCACAGATCAGAATGGTAAAAAAGCAAAAGAAATTTTGGGAACACCGAAGCCGAAGCCAGGGCGGTCCAGTATCATTCACGGAAACTTAGATATTAGTGATTTACCGAGTGGGCTTTATCGTTTTAAAATGCTCATAATCGATGACTTCAATAAAATTTCGGCGCAATCGGAAAAAGATTTTATGGTTTACAAATCGGACGATTTTGCAAGCGGAATGGAAGCCAAACCTGAAATAGAACAACCTCTGGATGAAGACACATTTGCAAACATGAATGAAATTGCTCTGGATGAATATTTTGAACAGGTTAAATACATCGCCCAAAAACATGAAAAGAAGCTGTTCAAAAAACTTGATCTTGATGGAAAACGAGATTTTCTCATTAATTTTTGGACTACCAGGGATCCTAATCCAGCCACATATGTCAATGAGAGAAAAAAAGAATACCATGAATTATTACAATATGCCAATAAATATTTTTCACTTGGAAAGAGGCAGGGATGGAAAACAGATCGCGGTCGAATTTTATTAGTTTATGGTCAACCCTACCAAGTTGATCGTTTCCCTTCGAGTCCTGATTTAAAAGCCCATCAAATCTGGTATTATTTTAAACTGGAAGGCGGTGTTGAATTCGTATTTGTCGATGTCAGACTGGTCGGTGACTATCAGTTGGTGCATTCGAGCAAGAGAGATGAAATACGAGATTACGATTGGATGGAAAATTGGGCGAAACGATAATTATTGATTTGAACTATCTGAATGTGAGGAGTAATGAAAAAATTTATCTTTAAAATCAGCAATTACGGTTTAGTTTGTTCCCTTTTAAGTTGTGCCAGCTATACAGTAAATATATGTACTATTCCCCCCGCTGAGGTTGAAATTTATGTGAATGAACAATACCATGGAACAACTTCAAAGGATGGTAAAGCCTCTATTCATATTGACCCAATAGAATTTGAGAATAATCATTTGATCGAACTGAAAGAGGGGAATTTCCATGGGCTGCTTGAAATTGATCATAAAGGCACACCGTTAGAGAAGAAGAATGTTCATTATATTTCGTCAAATGTAAAACAGAAAGAAGTTAATCTCGAAATTGTAACTTATAATGTAATTTTTGTTGTACCCGATAAATTAGATGATCATTATGCATCTGCCGAAAATGAAAATGAATCAGTAAGTTTAGCAGAAACAGGGGCTGAAGATGACTATTTCGCCATGACCGAAGCAGAGTTAGACGCTGAGTTTGATCTATGCCACTATGTTGCAACGAATGATGAAATTAAATCCTATAAGGATTTGGATGTTGAAGCGAAAAGAGAATTTCTGATATCATTTTGGACTCGACGAGATGAAAAACCACAGACAACGGGTAATGAATTCAGACAGGATTATTTTAAGCGAGTTGAATTGGCGAATGCCCGATTTTCGTCACGCAACAAGGACGGTTGGAAAACCGATGAAGGTAGAGTGCTGATCATCTATGGCATTCCAGACAATGTGGATCGATATCCAAGCAACATCGACCAGAAAGCTTATCAAATCTGGTATTATAATAACATTCAGGGAGGTGTTCAGTTTGTGTTTATCGATATTAGAAATTTTGGGGAAATGAAATTGTTACATTCCTCCGCTAAAAGTGAACTTAAAAATCATAACTGGAAAGAGTGGTTAAAATAACTGACAGTTGAAAAAATGGAGAATCAAATAGAATCATGCAAAAATTCCTTTCGATTTTTTTTATTCTATGTCATGTTTTTCTAATGATACAGACTGGCTTTTCTCAAAACGATATAAAGGAAATGAAAGTTACCCAAGTCACTGGTGAAAACTTAATAGCAGATATGGGAAAGAATCACGGCGTAATGAAGGATGCTGTATATGATATTCAACGGCTTTTATCTGACAAAATCAAATATATTGGGATAGCAATTGTAACTGAAATTGAAGATACGACATGTGTGTTAAAGCCTTATCCTTCGGGTAGGAATAAAATAAAAACGGGGGATTTTCTCAACCTTAATCCTACGGCAACACATTCTTTTCGCCAAACCCAGAACAGTGAATTTTGGGGAAATTTACAAAAAGAAAATATGAAATCTAACGATTTGGTTTTAAGCGATGGTAAATCCTATAAAAATGCCAGAGTGATTTTAACTTCAGGAAAAATTATTAAGGGACAAACTTTTATTATGAAAAACACGGATGAGTTATTGTTCCCTTCCCCGCTCAGAATTAAGCCAAAAGTGGTGTCTTTAAAAGATGTTGAAGCGATTCAAATTCCAACGAAAAATTATTTGCAACACGGTGGATTACTCGGCGTCGTTTTTACTGGTGCTATCGTCCTGATCGATGAATTAAAAAATACGCCTGAGAAGGAATCTTATTATAAAGTCATTTATCAAAAAGATAATTCTGGTAATTTTCACACGACCGTAGTCCCTGCGATCCGAAAAATTGACAATCGAATATCTTCAACATTGAGAGCTGTTATTATCGGAGGTGGATTTGTTGCAGGAAGTGTGGTTGGTTCTTTGATAAAAGGTGGATGGAAGACTATTTATCCAATTGAGAATAAAGAAAATAAAATTTCTTTTAGGATTTCTATATTGGATAATTCATTGAAAACTCCCGTACTTTGCGTTTATTATAGATTTTGAATAATCCAATATGAATAAAATTTCCTTATTGATAAGGAGAATATAAAATGAAAATAAGCAATTCTTTTCTTTGTTTTTTTCTTTTAATTCTTTTAAGTTTATTCTTAGCCTGCCCGCATAAAAATCCAAATCCTGTCGTAGAATTGGAATATTTCTTTCCGCCAAAATATATACACAAATCGATTGTGATTCCAGAGCCGCTTCAACAATCTTCAGATTCAGTAGCCCAGGTGGTTGTTGATTATGTTAATTTAATTAATGACTCTGTTGATTTATTCGATTTTTTAAAATAAGACCACAACATATTGACATTATTCAGTACAAACAATACTACATATTGACATTTCAATTCTAAAAAGGTAATAAATCAACAGGATCATTAATGAATGTGAAAAATATTTACCCTATATAAATCCGCCCGATTCTATATTGCTCAAAAGCAGCTTAGAACCATCTTGGAATTACAAATGGACTGCTCAAGAGGGTTATTATATATTTTTGAAAGTTTCAATATTTCCTGATTATTCATGTGGATGGGAGGTCAAGTTTTGGGGTACTGAGACAACAAGTGGAGAATTGTACCACAATTGGGTATTCTTAAATGCATGGCAATCTGCTGGAAAGGATGAGGGATCAATATCACCAAATAATCATGATGAAACGAACATTCGATCCACGTATCAATATACGGTTGCCGATGATACCTTAAAATACATCTTTCTCAAAACTTCTGATGATGGACAGGTAATTTATGATTTAGAAATACACAGCTGTTCCGACTTATCTGGTGAGTTGATAAAAAGAATTAAAATATCTGAAGAAGATTTTTATTGGAGGGAAAGGCATGGGATAATAGAATACAAATCTTCCTGGAATGCAGATGGAAAGGGACAATGGTGGAAATATGATGTTGAATCTAATGTGATTGATTCGGGCAGTTGGAATTAATATTCTGCTCAAGATTATTTTTAGCGGAGGGTTGAAAATGCAGATAATTCGATATTTAATTTTATTTACTCTTTTATTTTGTCTGGTCTTTGGTTTAGCCTGTTCTCATAAGAATCCAGCACCAATCGAAGAATGGGACGATCAATTTCCCCCCACATTTGTTCATAAATCAATTCAAATCCCCGAGCCGTTGAGATTATCCCCAGATTCAATGGCTCAGGTTGCAGTTGGATATGTGGATATGTTTAAAGAGATGGAAAAGTTTGTTCCGTTATTAAATCCTTCGGCGGACTCAAGTTTACCAGAATATAAGTTAGCGGGATCTGGTACACCCTGGGTCCATTCGTGGAAAGCAAAGGAGGGATTTCTTATTATCCTTATCATTACAGGTGACAGGAACAGGTATGAATGGGAATTAAAATTTTGGGGACAGGATACGATCAATAATAAATACTATGATAAATGGATATTTATGAAAGCATCCAATTATTTTGAAGGAAATCATGGTTCTATAACACGTTATCAAACCAATTCAAAGGATAGCGATTCAGATTATTCCTGGTCAATTGATCCAGAAGCCACACATTACGATGATTGGTTTCGAATTTTAAAATCTAAAGATCATAAATTTGGCTTTTTGGTTGAAATGACTTTAAGTTACGATTTTTCGGGTGAATTGTTGAAGTACAGCCTGGGGGAGGAACAGATTTATAATGAATTCAAATTTTCATGGAATGCCTTTGGCAAAGGAGAGTGGTGGCGTTATAACGAAAATAATGAGGTTATTGCTTCAGGAAGTTGGTGATTAGTTTTTTCCTACTTATTTTTATTTTATGGAGAATTAAAATGCAAATACGATTTTTCCTTTTAATGATGATCTGTCTAATTCATACAAAACCTTTTATTGTTTTTGCTATTAACAATACGATTAAGGGCGAAATTGTTGATTCAAAGACGAAGCAGCCATTGCAAAATGCTAATATTAGCATTAAAGGGACGACCTTTGGTGCAGCTTCAGATATTGATGGAAAATTTATTATCAAAAATATTCCACCTGGTAACTACATGTTGAAGGCTAATTTCATAGGTTATCGATCTTTTGAGAAAAAGATTAGCCTGATGCAAAATCAAACTTTGTCGCTAACGATCCTTCTTGAACCGACTGTTTTTAAAGGCGAAGAAGTCATCGTTACTGCAAAAGCCGATGCCTATCGAGCCAAAGTCAGAGAAACTCCCATTGCTTTTACAACTTTGGAGTTAAAGGAACTGAAAGAGAATTACACTACGGGTGATTTACCTGGTTTAATCCAAAATGTGCCTGGAGTTTGGGCATCTTCCGCCGGTTTGGGAGAAACTGAGATCATGATCCGAGGTTTCAGTTCTGATAAAATTCGATTTATTTTAAATGGCGTTCCTATGAATGAGGCAGAAGATCAATTAATGCATTGGTCGAATTGGGCTGGGCTTTCCAACATTGCTCGTTCTGTTCAAATTAACAGGGGAGCGGGATTTTCACTTTATGGCACTGGAGCATTTGGTGGTTCTGTTCATATCGAAACTATGGGAGTGGAGTCTAAAGGGGGTTCTGCAATTCGTTTTTCTGCGGGGGGATTTCACAGGATGGGAGTTGAATCAGGACCAAGAGCTGGGACGATTGCTCATCCAGAACATAGCTATGGATTCATTGATGCGGGGAACGCAATAAACTCTACTTATTCATGTCGATTGAATTCTGGTCCTCTATTAAATAATTTAGCAAATATAAGTGTCTTTCTAGAGTATAAAACTGGAGATTCTTATATTTTTGGAACGGGATACAATGGCTACACAGTCGGTGTCGAAGCACAAAGCCTGTTTGGCAACCATCGTTTAGATTTTACTTTTTTTGTGTCACCACAGGGGCATAATCAAGCATTTACTTTACAAGATTTAGATTTAATGACGGAGCTGGGGCGTGAGTACAACCGAAAAAATCATCAATGGCAGGAAAACTTTTACCAAAAACCGTTTGCGTCTCTTAAACATGAGTGGAAAATTTCAGAACGGAGACTTTAGTAACAAATGTGTTCTATTCCGTTGGAGTCGGGACAGACCAGACCCTAATCAATGATATTTTCGATGTTAAAACAAGCAAAGTGGAGACTCAACCTATTTCATCTGGAAGAGATGCAAAAGGCTTTGGTGAACATGCCATGTATTTGCTTCATAATTTTGATCTCTGGACTACTGATTTTGATACTGCATATTATGGCTTTTTTTACACGCCGCCAGAATTTAAAAGAATATCGTTTGTTGATGATACTACCAATTTTTTTAGCGATCAACGTACACACAGTTGGCAGAATCGAAGACGCCGAGACCACAAAGATTTTGGGCTTTCAACTTATTTTCAGTATAATCCATATAATAATATGCAGATTGTTTTGGGGGGTGAAAGTCGTTTTTGGCGGGGGAATCGTATTAGTGAATGTTGGCATTTGAATTTCAGTGATTTAGTATTTGATGATCGAATGGCATCATTAACACAGGGCGATCCTTATGCAAGAAAGTTACAAAACCTGTATGATTACAATACAGAAGTGACTAATTTTTCTTTATTTGGCAGATCATCATTCCAACCAATTGAATCGATAACCATTCAGGCAGGCGGTCAGTTTAATTATTCAAAAATGAAAGTTATTGAAAATCCGATCCCATTTTTCGATTTTGGAACCATGCAATATTTTGAAGACGTTTTGTTAAGATCATCAGCAGACCAGGTGGACTCAACGGGTAATTTAAGATTTAGTGAAGCTGATTATCAAAGGACATATAAATATTTTACTCCCTGGATTGGTAGCAACTGGAACTTCACACGCAACATGAATCTGTTTTTCAATTTTGCTACAGCTCAAAAAGAACCAACAATATTAAGTTGGTATGATTTTGACAAAGGTCCCTTATTTCAACAAAGAGATGGAAAAAAACTAAATCATGAGACTGCTGTTAGTTTTGAATTTGGAATGGGATTCCGCTCTCATCATTTAAGGACAAAAGCAAACTATTATCGAACACAATATAGAGATAAGATTGAATCTGTCCTTGAATTCAATGAGAGAATTAATACGATTAATGCGGGCAAAGCTTTATTTCAAGGGATAGAGTTTGAACTTGAAAGTGAGATCGGCAGATTTGATTTTTCTGGCTCAGCCACACTTTCAAAAAATCGCTGGCAAAAGATGGAAGTACAGCAAATTTTCAATGCCAACGCCAAAGATGTTGAAGGTAAAGTTGTGCCGTTTTTACCTGAACGGATGTTCAATGCTTCGATTGGTTATCGTTTTACAGTTCACCAGGATCATCACTATCGAGCAGGAGTCGATATCAATTATTGGGATCGATATTACGGGACTTATACCAATTCTTATATGAAAGCTGATGGTACGGTAGCAAGCGCTGCGTTGCCCTATTTTCTTGATATTGGGGCACATTTAAGTTTCACCAAATCCTTTTCCAAATGCGATCTGACTTTTCGTCTCGATGCGAATAATATTTTGAACCGAAAAGATAATTTTATGCGGGCACAGTACACCATTGATTATGGCAGAACGGATGAGGTGAATGGAAAATATCATTTGTATGTTTTACAAGCACCGTTGCTAAACATTTTTCTCACAACTGAAATCGCGCTTCATTAGATGAAGATTGTAAGATATTAACTGGAGGAATCAAATGTATAAACGCTTACTAATTTTTGGAATTATCGTTTTCTATTTCATTTTTTCGTACAGACATTTAGCAGCCAATAATTCGATAAAAGGTATCGTTGTTGACGCTCAAACCAGAAAACCTTTGCCAAATGCAAATATCATGATCGAAGGGACGCATTTTGGTACAGCTTCTGATTTAGATGGAAAATTTAGTATTAAAAATATTCCGCCTGGAAATTTCAAGTTCAGGGTGAATTTCATTGGCTATAAATTTTATGAGAAACAAATCAGTTTTATGCTGGATCAGACATTGTTATTGGAAGTATTGCTCGAACCCATTGCGTTGAAAGGAGAGGAGGTCGTCGTCACGGCAAAAGCCGATGCCTATCGAGCCAAAGTCAGAGAAACTCCCATTGCTTTTACAACTTTGGAGTTAAAAGAACTGAAAGAGAATTACACGACAGGTGATTTACCAGACCTCATTCAAAACGTCCCTGGTGTGTGGACATCATCTGCCGGGCTGGGTGAAACAGAAATCAAAATTCGGGGATTCAGTTCCGATAAAGTTCGGTTTTTAGTGAATGGTGTTCCCATGAATGAAGCCGAGGATCAGCAGGTTTATTGGTCAAACTGGACAGGGCTTTCGAATATGGTTCGTTCCATTCAAGTTCATCGTGGAGCTGGATTTTCGCTCTATGGGACAGGCGCCTTTGGCGGATCTGTGCACATTGAGACGATTGGCGTGTCGGAGCGAAGCGGTTCTTTCATGCGATTTTCGACAGGTGCTTTCAACAGGATGGGAATCGCATCGGGCCCCCGTGAGGGGCTTGTGGCGCAACCTGAAAATGGAAACGGTTTTGTTGAAGTGGGTAAAGCGGTGAATTACACCTACTCCTGTCGGTTAAATTCTGGTCCGATGCTTGGAAATAAGCTCAATGCCAGCGTTTATTTGGAATACAAGACAGGTGATTCTTATCTTTTTGGAACGGGGTACAATGGAATAACCTTAGCTATCGAAGCTCAAAGTATTCTAAAAAATCATCAACTGGATTTGACTTTCTTCACTTCTCCACAGGGGCATAACCAAGCGTTCGCTTTGCAAGATATTGATTTGCTCGAGACCTTGGGACGAGAATATAATAGAAAGCGACATGAATGGCAGGAAAATTATTATCGCAAGCCATTTTTAAATTTAAAGCATGAGTGGAAAATTTCTGAAAAACAGACGTTGGTCAGCAATGGATTTTTCTCAGTTGGCAAAGGTACGGATCAAACTGTAACAAACGACATTTTTGATGTGAAGACGGGAACAATCGATTTTCAGGGTGCATCTCAAAGGGCGATGGGGTACCACGCTTTGTATTTGTATCAAAAATTCGGAATTAAGACCACAGATTTCTTTTTTAGTCCCGATGGCTCCTCATTTAAATATGACTTAATTACAGGATCAGCAAATTTATTCTCAGACCAACATGAATTTGGATGGCAGGACAGGAGAAAAAGAGATCATACCCAATTCGGAATTTCGACATTTTATCAATATAATATTTTTAAAAGCGCCAAGATAATTATCGGCGGTGAGAGTCGATTTTGGCGGGGACATCGAACTCGGGAGGCATGGACGGGTGCATTTCACGATAATTATCAAGAAGGATGGAGAGATTTTGGAGAGTATCCGACGGGTAGAAAACTTCAAAATATATATGATTACAATACTGAAGTGAATAATCTATCAACATTTGGAAGGTTTTCGGTGACGCCGCTGAATTTTTTAACCATTCAAGCTGGCGGGCAGTATTATTATGCTGGCATGAAAGTTATTGAAAATCCGATTCAATTTTTTGATTTTGGAAAAAGTGCATTTTTTGAAGATGCATTTTTTCGTACAACAGCGGATCAAAAAGATTCGGTTGGAAATTTTCTTTATTCAAAGGAGGATTACCAGCGAACTTACAAATATTTCACACCCTGGATAGGCAGCAATTTGAATTTCACGAAGAATGCTAATCTTTTCATTAATGTTGCCGCAGCGAAAAATGAACCGACTATTTTAAACTGGTACGATTTTGACAAAGGACCACAGTTCCAGCAGATAGCTGGAAAAAAGCTTAAACCAGAATCTGCTTTGAGCACAGAGTTTGGTGTTGGGTATCAAATTGCACTGCTAAAAGCATCTGCCAATTATTATCGAACTCAATTTAAAGATAAAATTGAATCGGTAGTGGATTTTGATGAACGAAGTAGTACAATCAATGCTGGAGAAGCATTGTTCCAGGGTATAGAATTTGAATTCCAGGGCGAGATTGGCAGGTTGGATTTTATGGGTTCAGCCACTTTTTCAAGAAATCGATGGCAAAAAATGGAGATACAGCAAATTTTCAATGCCAACGCCAAAGATGTTGAAGGTAAGGTTGTGCCGTTTTCACCTGAACGGATGTTCAATGCTTCGATTGGTTATCGTTTTACAGTTCACCAGGATCACAATTATCGGGCTGGACTGGACATTAATTTTTGGGATGAATATTATGGCACTTATACCAATGAATATCGACGAGCCGATGGTTTGGTTTATTGGGCAAAATTACCCTATTTTCTCGATATTGGTGCCCATTTAAGTTTTACCAAATCATTTCCAAAAACTGACCTGACTTTCCGAATCGATGCCAATAATCTGCTCAATCGAAAGGACAATTTTTTTCGAGCACAATACACCATCGATTATGGACGTCAGGATTATTTCCAGGGGAAATATCATTGGTATGTATTACAGGCGCCTTTGTTTAATATTTTTTTTACAGCAGAAGTTGCGGTTCGATAGGTTAATCAAGGAGAAGAAAATTATGCGTGACAAAATATCATTAAAATGTGCGATGTTACTCTTTCTAATACTGTTAAACATAAAATGCTCTGAAAAGACTAATCCAATCCGATTCGAACCACCTGAGCCACCTAAGCTAGCTATCAGAACAATTCCAGTGCCGGAAAAAATGGTTCAATCTCCAGATTCAATGGTACAAAGAGCAGTGGAATACATGAACCTGGTAAACTCAATCGGTAACTATGAAATTTATATTATACCTCCCGATACGAGCAAATTACAATTTCAAGGGGATGATTTGGATAATCCTAAATGGACGAGTACCTGGATTAATGATAGTTTAGCAATTGGATTGACTATTTCTGAAATGCCAAATGTTTATAACTGGGATGTAAGATTCACAGGAACAAAAAATAGTAAGAGTTATAGAAATACAAATGTTTTCAAGGTAAGGCAAGTAATTGAGCGTGGATATGTCTCTATTTTTCTATTTGACATAGAACCGTTGAATTTTGCATCGTGGTCCTGTGTGACAGATAATGATGGTACTTACACCATGTCAATGTCAGCATCTGAAGAAGTAATAGAAGGAGAAGAGATTGTAATTTCGGAAAAGCCTGATGGCTCCGGGGAGTTGATTTTATGGAAAGACGAGTGGAAATGGGTTCAGAAATTTAAAGCTAAATGGGAGCCAGATGGTGCTGGTCAATGGTGGACTTATGATATGAATGGACACACATTAGATACTGGTTTCTGGATTTGAGAGGAAGAGAATAATATGAATGTCGTGGGGAGGATAAAGTACGGCTGGTGATAATAAGTCGTTTTGAAGGTTATTTTTCTTTATAATATTCAGTGTTAGATATTGAATATGATGGTGAGAACTAATGTTTAATATAATTAGAAGTTGCTGATAATTAAATCTATACCAGCATTATTAGGACTGAATTACGAATATTATCGGGAGGCAGCATGACGGATGGACTTTATCCCCCCCACGGGCAATTGCCTCTGGTCCATCTCCTGAAGCGTGCAGCGTTTTAAAATCAGCACCGTCACTTCCCACATTGATCTCCCATGGTATTAAAAGGTAATCATGTAACGGTCTGGTCATCATTGATGATTTCATGATGAAAAATCGTTTCTCTGAGTGATAACTCCCATTTGCGTAATATATCGGTTGAACACTCCAATTGTCTCGCAGGAACAAGTTCTTCCCAGGCTCTTTCTGGATAAACCGCAACAAGCGGCCGAATTGGTTTAACCCAAGTTTACCATCCTCCATTAAAAAGTCCATCAAAACAGGGTAATTTTCAGTGGTGATGCGGTGCAATACCGCATGAATAGGGAATTTTTTTTTGTGGAGTGCGAATGTAGTCCCCCTTGTGGATAAATAGTGCTTGACATTGATTATAAATTTTCGTATCTTTGATTATGTTTATCAAAGAAATCAAAAAACAGAACAAGGGCTACGACAAAATATTTATTTCCCATCGACTGATGGAGTCCTACCGCACAGAACGCGGTCCTCGGCAGAGAAAAATATTGAGCCTGGGAAAACTTGATTTGCCAAAAAAGCAGTGGAAACTGCTCGCCGACCGCATTGAAGAGAAGGTCATCGGACAAGAATCTTTTTTGTCGATTGATGAAAATATTGAAAGTCTGGCAACGCATTATGCCAGTTTAATTATTCAACAACAGATAACATTATCAAAACATCAAGTAAAAAAAACAGAGCAGACAGAATTCGAAACAATAGACATTAATTCAGTATCTAATTCCAAAGTTCGCAGCATTGGCGCTGAATATGTTGGCTATGAAACCTTTAAACAGTTGGGATTTGACACGCTGTTTGGTAAATTGGGATTGAGCAAACAGCAGATAGAATTGGCTGCTTTATCCATTGTGGGCAAGCTCGTTTATCCAGCGAGTGAACGTCGCACGCGGGCATGGGCTCAGCATTTAACAGGTCTGGATGAATTGTTAAGCGCTGATTTCACTCATTTATCAAATAATTCGCTCTACCGTACTTCTGATTTATTATTGTCTTTTAAAACACAAATAGAAAAACATCTTAAATTAAAAGAGCGCGACCTGTTTTCTTTAAAGGAAAAGATCATTCTTTATGATTTGACCAATACTTATTTTGAAGGTTCGGCTAAAAAGAATAAGAAAGCACAATGGGGTCGTTCAAAAGAAAAGCGTAGTGATTGTCCATTGGTCACATTGGGTTTAGTGATAGATGAACTGGGCTTTCCCAAGGCGAGCAAAATTTTCAAGGGCAATGTTTATGAAGCTGATACGCTATTGAAAATGCTGGAGTTACTTCAGGGAGAAACAATTGAAAAAGTTGACCAATCAGCATCAACTCAGGCGAGTAAAACGAGTGCAAAAGCTAAAAAAGGTATCACCGTAGTTATCGATGCAGGAATTTCAACAGAAAATAATCTTACATTACTCAAGGCAGAAGGGTACGATTATATTTGTGTTGTGCGGAATAAACCTTTTGATGCATCTGAGATTGAATTAGACAATATAGTTACCATAAAGCAAGATAAGACCAACAAAGTAGAAGCCAAACTGGTTAAAGGAGAAAATGAGAATGTTCTTTATTGTAAAAGTTTTTTGAAAGAGAAAAAAGAGCAGGCAATGAAGACGAAGATGCAGCAACGATTTGAAGATGGAATTAAGCAAATAGCGGCTTCACTTACTAAAAAACGTGGCGTTAAAAAATACGACAAAGTGCTGGAGCGTATTGGCAGGCTCAAGGAGAAGAACGCTTCCATTGCTCACTATTATAGTGTTGATGTAAAACACAAAGACGGTATTGCCACTGCTGTTGAGTGGAAATTTGTGAAAGTAGAAAAAGCAGAGCAGCGTTTTTCAGGCAGCTATTTTTTACGAACGAGCCGCACCGATCTGACTGAACAAAAGATCTGGTCATTATATGTGATGCTCACGAATCTGGAAGATGCGTTTCGATATTTAAAGGATGAATTGGGGCTACGTCCTGTCCACCACCAGAAAGAGAATCGCAGTGATGGTCATTTATTTATCACTGTTTTGGCTTATCATTTACT
>Ga0208771_1000775_pt1 | contig 18575 bp, 18 predicted proteins | sample AntAceMetag02UKX_FD_184775 | JGI IMG/M metagenome (GOLD analysis project Ga0208771, IMG submission 184775) | Saline lake microbial communities from Ace Lake, Antarctica - Antarctic Ace Lake Metagenome 02UKX (SPAdes) (version 2) | ecosystem: Environmental > Aquatic > Non-marine Saline and...
TGAATGACTCTGTTGATTTATTACCTTTTTAGAATTGAAATGTCAACATGTAGTATTGTTGGTGCTGAATCATGTCAATATGTTGTGGTCAAAATATAAAAAATCGAATAAATCAACAGAGTCATGAATGTTTTGGTTTTTTTAGGGACGTGGTGTTCGGACAGCCGCCGGGAAGTACCGCGATTTTTAAAGATTTTGGAATTAGCACATAATGATCATATTAAATTTCAATTAATGGGATTGGATCGTTCAAAACGGGATTCACTGGGATTAGCCGAAAAAAGTCAAATTGAATTTGTTCCGACTTTTGTCGTCTTCAAAAATGACCAGGAAATTGACCGCATTGTTGAAACGCCATCCCTCTCTATCGAACAAGATTTAGTTAAAATTTTTATGATGTTAGAATAAATAATAATTTAATGCCAGAAAAAAATACAGAAAATATTTTTTTGATTGCCATTTGCGGCACCGCCATGGGTTCATTAGCAGCCATGCTGAAAAATAGGGGATATCATGTATCCGGTTCGGATGAACATGTTTATCCACCCATGAGTACATTTCTAAAATCCCAGGGAATAAAAATTTACCAGGGATTTGATGAATCCCATCTTGAGCCGGCGCCTGACCTTGTTATTATTGGCAACGCAATGTCGCGCGGCAATCCTGAAGTTGAAGCAGTATTGGAGCGTAAAATCCCTTACACTTCATCTGCCGATGCGCTCAAACAATTTTTTATTCAGGGCAAACATTCCATTGTCGTAAGCGGAACACATGGCAAAACAACAACAAGCTCATTGCTCGCCTGGATTTTAGAGTCCGCTGGCAAGGATCCTGGATTTATGATCGGAGGCATTCCTAAAAATTTTAACCAGGGATTTAAAGCAAGCGACAGTGATTTGTTTGTAGTTGAAGGCGATGAGTACGATACTGCATTTTTTGATAAAGCGGCAAAATTTTTTCATTACCTGCCAGAAACTGTCATCATCAATAATATTGAATTTGATCATGCTGATATTTACGATAATTTAGATCAAATAAAATTGGCTTTCAAAAGATTAGTTAATTTAATTCCTCGCAACGGATTATTTTTAGCAAATATCGAAGATTCAAATGTGATGAAACTTGTTCCGGCGGCGTTCTCCACAATGCAGACATTTGGGCTAAAGCCGGATGCCTATTGGTTCGCAAATAATATAAAATTTTATGAAAATCACACATGTTTCGACATTGTTAAAGATGGTAAATTATTTTCAACCGTATCAATTCCTCTTTCGGGTCATCATAATATTTTAAATACATTGGCTGCAACAGGAGCTGCTTTTTTTTACGGAACCACGGCTGAACAAATTAAACAAGCTTTGCCAAAATTTCAAAATATTGTCAAACGGTTGGAAGTCAAAGCCGTAATAAACGGCATTACAATTTACGATGATTTTGCTCATCATCCATCAAAAGTTAAATCGACCATTAACGGTTTAAGATGCCAATTCCCAAATCAAAAAATTTGGGCGGTATTTGAACCAAGGACGTCAACTTCAAAACGAAAAATAATGGAAAATGAGTATGCAGCAGCTTTTGATGACGCGGATAAAACCATAATAGCGCCTTTATATCTTCCCCAAAAAGTTGAAGCCGAAGAACGGTTGTCAGTTGAATCACTAATAAAAAAAATCAACCAAAAAAATAAAGAGGCATATTATATTTCCTCTGTTGAAGAGATAGTTAATTTTTTGAGTGAAAAGGCAAGATCCGGAGATCATATTCTTATTATGAGCAATGGCGGCTTTGATAATATTCACCAGCGATTAATTGATAAGTTGAAGGGGGGTAATAAACCTTAAAAACATATCAGCCACTAAGGCACCAAGACACAAAGTATTATGAAAAAAACAACTGAATAGTGTCTGCCCGAAGTTTGCATAATGTTCTATTTTTAATAGATTAATAGTGATTAGTTTTTGTAATTACCTAACTCACCCCCCGGCGCCCTCTCTTAAAAAAAAGAGGGCGAGTAACATTAAATATTATAAATAGTTAACTATTGTATAATGGGTAAAGCCCCCTTCTCTTAAAAAGAGAAGGGGGGGCAAGCCGTCAGTTTAAGGAGTTAATTGTATAATTATAAAATTGTTACATGTCGTCCCTGATGGGACTTTGAGAGATAGGGCTAGCCATTTGCTATAAACATGTCGTACCTATCGGCACTTAATATTTGTGATTACATCTTTTTTCAATGTCGTTTTTAACAAAGTCCGCTATATTGAGTCGATTAAAGTCGCGTTAGCGACGACATGTTTATAGTAATACATTAAAAAAACAATCCCAAGTCCCTTTAGGGACGACATGTAATTTACATATTTATACTTCTTTAAACTAACGGCTATGGGCTTGGGGGATGAGTTAAATAAGAACAATTTATAACACCATTAATTTATTATAATTCAAACGATTACCAACTACTCGGACAGACACTAATTAGTTACTAAAAAAATACATTACCTGATAAAAAATTGAGAGAAAAATGGAAAGTAAACAAACAGATTTTTCAAGGGAAGAGAAACACAGAAGCAGCCATCGAAATGATATGGACAAAATTGATCGTCTGCTAATTGATGCTCAGCGGAAATTGCGTGATTCATTAGAACCAGTTAGTTTAGAAAACCTAAACAGTTATGAGCGAAAGATGATTCATGGTTTTTTTGATGACAAAGCGGACTATGCAACCAAGACTTACCGCAGAAATGATCAATTTGTATTGAAAGTTTTTCCAGTCGGAAATTTACAGCGTCAGGCTAAAGAAAAAGCAGAACTTGTATTAGAAACCGGGGAAACGTACACTTTTCCTTTTTTGCGTGGGTTTGAGAGATATGTCATTCATAACTACTTACAAAATTTTGAGGGGATTGAAACAAAAAGTATCGGTGAAGATAATGAACGACGATTGGAAATTCGTCCAATCAGGTTTGGCAGATCATTGAAAAAGATTATTAAAAAGATAAAGCTCTTTTAATCTGAAATATTCTTTCGCCACCAAGACACGAAGGCACAACGTTATAAAAAACAATGAACGAAATGTAATTTAAAAATAACAACATAAAACTGAGTTTGAAATTTAATTTGCTTCTATCTTATTGTTTCTTTGTGTCTTGGTGCCTTTGTGGCAAGAATTCATTCTATTACTCACTAAAACTTTGTTTTTTTTAAAAACTTTTTTGGATGAAGTTTGGATGAGAAAAGATGGAGACCACTTTGACAGATAACTTTATTATGTTAATCAATTTTTAAAATGGACTCCATCTCCCCCAGATTAAATAACTGAGGTATTAAAAAAAGCTCAAATTTTTGTTGCAATTTATAAATATTTTTTTTAGATTACATATCACAATTTAACATCACTTACCTAAAACAATTTATTGCCTGAATATTTTTGAAAGGAGGTGAACAGAAGAACTTTTTTTTTGTAATGTTTTATTAAAATTACCGTTAATTTGATGTATTAATCAATTGGAGGACAGAATTTTATGAAAAAGCTAAACTTACTATTAATTTTGTTTTTATTATTTTTTGTTGTAAACCTTTTTGGAAATGATTTACAACTAAAAAAACAAAATAAAAAATATGGTCTTGTACTTCCTACTATTTCGAATGGAATAGATGAGACTGTAACCATCCCTTTAACCGCAAAAGAAGTTAAAGAAATAATGGCTAAACCTCGCACTGTTGGAAAATACGTAAACAAAATAACAGGCATTATTGATACTCTCGACATTCCTTTGCCTGACCCCACTAACGGAGGGAACCCTTACTTTGGTGGTGGCCCAGGAGATTCCATGGCAGTTTATTTTAATCCTGGCGCTGGCTGTAAAATTATGAAAGTCGGTTTTAATGTCGGCTACAATGGGGATGATGCGACAGTTGAACTCTGTGACGGCGTAAGCGTTTCTATTCATAAAGCAAGGTATGATGGAGAATCTGAAGCTGGTTCAGCAGGAAAATATGCATTAGGAGACATGGTTGATGACGTTTGGACACCTACTGACTGGTACGCGGCAAATTATGAAAACCCACCAATCGGTGAACAAATTTCACCTTTTGAATTTCCAGTTAGTATCATTCCTGATCCGGTGGATCAATGGGAAGAAGTCGATTACTCATTATTAGGCGCTTTACCAGATAATATGGGTGATGCCTGGGTCGTTATGTTCGTACCTTATGGTGGGAGTGTCGATGCTGCTGTTGGTTGGACTGAAGATCAAAATTGGGATCCGCCAGCTCCATATCGATTATGGAAGTATTATGCTACCGATGATACTTGGTATCTCAGACACCAGGTTTCATTTGGTGTTTTCTGTATAGTTGAGTTTTATGAAAATACACCACCAGTATTAACAGTAGGCGGTCCTTACGGATCAGTATTAAATTCTGACGCGGTAACGGTTGAATGTGCTGCTTTTGATATTGATGCAAACAATGAAGCTGAAGCTGGAATCGTCACAGCATCATTAATGTACAAAATCGATGATGGCGCTTTTACTTCTGTTGATATGACATTAGCAAATGGTACTATTACAGATGGAACATGGGAAGGTGTTTTGCCAGCTGGTTTTATTAATCCAGGTGAAATTGTCACTTTCTATTTTGAAATGACTGATGGCGGTGGTTTGATTACAACAAGTTTCGAAAGTTCATTTGCTTATTTTGCAAAGAAAGAAAATATATTGGTTTTCTATAATAATGGTGATGGTCCTTGGTTTAATGCAAGTAATTTTTCACCATATTACGACAACCTCTGGGGGGATGCCGATGGTGACCGATATACCTACGATATGTGGAATGGCGTACTTGATGGCCCTTTAACAGCAGAACTGGTTAACATGTATGACAACATTGTTCAAGTTGATGCGTTCTCACCCGCAACAATGAATGATGATGTTATTGGAGCATGGTTTGCTTCTGGTCCTAAGAATTTTTTCTGGTCATCTCAGGAATGGGGTTATAGTTTAACAGGTGGCGCTGATTCAACTTTTGCGGCTGATGATTGGCACAACATGTACATGGGCATTGGAACTATTGGTCCGATGGACATCAATGCCAACTATACAGAAAGATTCCCAGTTAATGCAGTTGTCGGAGATCCAATCAGTGGTGACTTAGCTGATTTTGTTGCTGACAGTCTACAACTTTATATCTGGACCATTTGGGAAGTTGGATATAACGACTGGAGTGATGCTATGACAGCCGGTGAAGGTGCAGTAATCTGTTTCACCGATTCTGCTCTGGGACAAACAATGGCCGTCCATAAAGAAAGTTCCAACGGCACCAAGACGGTATTCACAGCGTTTGAACCACTCGCATTTGATACAAAAGCATTATCAAGTTACACCCTTACTACCGGTGAACATTGGACAGAACCCAATGTTTCTAGTGTTGCTGCTTGTGCTTTGAGATGGTTTGGTATTGATCAAACAGCAGTAAACGACAATTTTGATCAAGGTGTTGCCATAAAATATAACTTAAGCCAGAACTATCCGAATCCTTTCAATCCGGAAACAAGAATTAGTTACAGCATTGAAAAAGCTGGTCAAGTTAAACTTGCCATTTACAATGTTCTTGGTCAAAAAGTTGCTGACTTGGTTAATGAATTCAAGGTTGCCAATTCTTATAAGGTAAACTTTGATGCCAGCAATCTCACCAGCGGTGTTTATTTCTACCGCCTGGAAGTCGGCGATTACTCCAAGACCATGAAGATGATGTTGTTACAATAAGGTTCTTTCTGTAATATTTGGTAGGTGATGATATTAAAGCCGTTGGAGAGAATATTTACTCCCCAGCGGCTTTTTTATTGCTATAAGCGGTTTCGAAAATAAATAATTGCAACTATTCAGTCAAAAATAAATTGCCACAGAGTCACAGAGAATCATGCCAGAGGCAGATGCGCAGTGGCGCACACCGAGATTATTTCAATAATAAATCAATTCTGAATTTGCTAATTTTTTTAATTGAAGTACATTTTGTCATAACTATCAATGGAAAATTTATTTAGATTTAATAAATAGGCTGCGCTATTTTTTAGCTTTAATGTATAAATTTTAATTTTTTATGAACATCCGCAGCGAACACAACCGAGTATCAATTTTTATTTCTTCTCTGTGTTCTCAGTTACTCTGTGGCTAAATAGTTGCGTTTTTTTATAAAGAGGTGTAAATGGCTCAGCCAAACTGGTACCGGAAATGTGTTGCATGTGGCAAGGCTCGACCTAAAAACGAGTTGCTGCGAATAGTGAAACAAAAAGACAAGCTGCTGGAGATTGACTTTGAGCAAGTAAAACCTGGCAGGGGCGCTTATTGCTGCCCACGGAAGGAATGCGCAATGTTAGCAGAGAAGAAATACGGTCTGGAAAAGTCGTATCGCTGTGATATTGATCGTTCTTTTTATAAACAACTCATTAAACAGGTTGAAAAAATTGAACATTGAAAAAGTAAAATCTTTGCTTGGGCTGGCTCAAAAAGGAAGAATGCTGGAAATTGGCAAAATGGCTGTTTCGGTGTTGATCAAGCGAAAACGCGCTTCATTAGTTATTTTAGCTATTGATGCGTCTGAAAAATTAAAAAAAGAAATGGAATTCCAATGTCGTCGCAACAATGTTCCAATTTATATTTTCAGCGATAAGTTTGAATTTGGTGAATTATGTGGGCGCGAAGCTGTGGCAGTAATTGGCATCTCAGATAAACATTTAGCAGATGGAATTAAGAAGGCTTTGTTGTGATTGTTATTTAATTGTGAATTTGCTAAACTTTAAAAGTTAAGTAAAGCTTAATAAAAGTCATAGAGCGGTTAACCCGCAATAAAAATGCAAAAAAAACAAAGCACAGTCTGTATTTCCTTATTTTATAAAGGTAACTGTACAGGCATAGTCTGTGCTTCATTAAAAATATAATGTAACTTACAGGACAATGTCATTAAGTTAGTAGATGTTGGGCTAAAAAATGGGCTAAAGCCCAATAAATTTTGGGCGGTTCCAAAATACCCCCGACATAAATGTCGGGGCAATTCAATACCAGTAACCTATTAAGAATAATTGACTAGCCCCGACTTTCAAGTCGGGGATTTTAAATGCTCCTCAAAATTTTTATCGGGCTTTAGCCCGATTGGAAATCTTAACGTAATGATATTGACTTACAGGAAATTATTTGTAATAGTATAAATGTAATGGGTTAAAATATTTGGAATTAAACGAAAAAGCAAAACGGATCAGTCAAAAACTTGAAAATGAATTCGGAATTCCGAAGCGGAAAAACATAATCGATCCGTTAAGCAATTTAGTGCTAACAGTCCTTTCTCAAAGCACAAACGATAAAAACCGGGACACTGCTTATCAAAGATTAAAGGAGCGTTACCCAACGTGGGAAAAGGTAATGAATGCGGAACAAAAAGTTATTGCAGATGTCATCCGCCCGGGGGGATTGGCAAACCAGAAAAGCGAACGCATTCAAAATATTCTTAAATGGATAAATGAACACTATGGTAAATTAGAATTGGATTCGCTGTGTTCAATGGATCCTGATCAAGCGATTGAAAAATTTACTCAACTCAAAGGGATTGGCGTAAAAACAATCAGTGTAGTAATGATGTTCTCCTGTGGGATTGATATATTTCCAGTTGATACGCATGTACACAGAATTTGCCGCAGGATAGGTTTTGTCCCAGAAAAAGCCTCGGCTGAAAAAACATTTTGGTTGATGAGACCCATTGTCCCTGAAGGAAAATCTTTTTCACTTCACATGAATTTCCTCAATTTAGGCAGAACGATCTGCCTCGCTCGAAAGCCGAAGTGTGAAAAATGCCCAATAAACCAACTTTGTGACTTTTTCTCATTAAACATTTGATTTAATAATATATTAATTTTTTAAGTTGATTTTAAACCGCATATTGCTTACCTTTCGTAATTTTAAATTCAGTTTAAAAATTTTTAATTTTGAGGATAAATTTATGAACAAACTTAGAATGGTTGTTCCAAAGGGAAGAATATATTCAAACGTGATTGATTTATTAAATGATTCCGGATTTGGTGTGGAAACCGCTGCTCGTGTTTATATTCCGAGAGTCGAAGACCATGAGATAGAAGCAAAAATCATGAAGCCACAGAACATTCCCAAATTAGTCGAACTTGGTTCTCACGAAGTCGGTTTTACGGGGCAAGATTGGGTGCTTGAAACGCAAGCAGATGTCGAAGAAATAATTGACCTTAAATTTGATAACGTTAAAATTGTGGCTGCGATTCACAGTTCTCTTTTAGATGTAAACCTTAAAAACAAAAAAATTATTGTGGCTTCTGAATATGAAAAAATTGCATCGAACTTTTTGAAACAACAAAATTATAATTTTGTTTTAATAAGAACTTATGGCGCCACTGAGGTTTTTCCTCCTGAAGATGCTGATATGATAATTGACAATACTTCAACAGGAAGGACCCTTAAAGAACATAATTTACACATCATTCATACGGTTCTGGAATCGTCAACCTGTTTTATTGCCAACAAACAGGCGTTAGAAGATCCCTGGAAACGCCAAAAAATTGAAGAGATGAAAATGTTGTTTCAGGCAGTTCTTGATGCACGCAATCGAGTAATGTTGGAGATGAATGTAGCTAAAAAAAAATTCGAAAAAATTATTAAAATTTTGCCCTGTATGCGTTCGCCAACCGTATCACCGCTTTATGCAGAACAGGGTTATGCAGTGAAGATAGCAGTGAAAAAAAATGAAGTTGTTAAGCTTATTCCATTATTAAAAAAATACGGAGCAACGGATATTCTGGAATATGAATTTAGAAAGGTGGTCTTATGAGCTTTGTAAAGGAATCTGTTACTTCACTAAGCGAATATTTTGTTTTACAGGATTTTTCAGTAATTAAACTGAATCAAAATGAATCTCCATTTGATGTGCCGGTCGAGCTTAAAAACGAAATTTTAAAAAGACTTTCCGAAACAGAATGGAACCGTTATTGCGAGAACAGACCAACGGAATTGATCAAAGCAATCTCGGAATATACAAAATTTCCTGTTGAATGGATCGTGGCTGGAAATGCGTCCAATGAAATCATCCAAGCGGTGTTTTCAGGATTTTGCCGAGAAGACGATAAAGTTGTCGTAATAACTCCGGGCTTTTCAGTCTATCCGCGATTGGCTCAAATTCTTGAAATGAAAGTAGTGTCTGTCCCTTTGTTTAATAATTTCGAGTTTGATGTTCAAAAAATTATTGAAGCATCAAAAGATGCAAAAATGGTCATCCTGCCTTCTCCAAATAATCCGACTGGCACATCAATATCAATTAACGATGTCGTCCAAATTACAGAGAATGTCAACGGCGTATTTGTGCTTGATGAAGCTTATGTTGAATTTCATCAAAAATCTGCCCAGGAATACATAAATAAGTATGAAAATTTGGTCATCATCCGAACCTTTTCCAAAGCGTTTAGTTTAGCAGGATTGCGTTTGGGTTACTTGTTAGCGCAGCCACAAATTGCTCGCGAACTTGAAAAAGCAAAATTGCCTTTTTCGGTCGGAATTTTCCAACAAATCGCCGGGCAAGTACTCATAAGAAATAAGAATGTGATTAAAAAAAATATTGATCTTATTATAAGTGAAAGAAACAAACTCTTTTTAAAAGTATCCAATCTATCAAACGTTCATCCGATAAATTCTTCAGCAAATTTTTTTATATTTAAAATTGAAGGAGTGGACGCAAAAAATGCTTATGAGACCTTTTATAAAAACGGGGTACTTTTGCGGTATTTTGGTGGTGACCGGCTTAAGGACTACTTGCGTGTTACTATTGGCAAGACGGATGAAAATGAAATCTTTTTTAATGTATTAAAAAAGATTGCGAGCGCTTAAATGGGAATAGAAGCCATTCTTTTTGATATGGACGGTGTGTTAGTAGATGTGTCACAATCATATCGTTATGCCATAAAAAAGACAGCAGAATTCTTCACTGAAGAAGAAATTCAATATTCTGAAATTCAGGAATTTAAAAATAAAGGCGGTTATAATAACGATTGGGAATGTACCCATGCAATTATTTCTGCTCACAATAAGGATGTTTATTCATGGGAAGTAGTCGATAAATTTCAGGAATTTTATCTGGGCAAAAATTTTAATGGATTCGTTTTAAATGAAATCTGGCTTTTAAATCATCAAATTCTTGATTCGCTCCATTTTCATTACAAATTAGGTATTGTTACCGGGCGCCCCAAAAAGGAAGCTGAATTTGTTTTGGCGCGGTTTGATGTTGCTGAATATTTTGATGTAATAATTACCTTGGATGATACTCCCCTGGGAAAAAGGAAGCCTGAACCGTATGGCATTTTGCAAGCTATAAAAAAGTTAAATATTCACGATGCAATATATCTTGGTGATACTATTGATGATATGAAAGCTGCGACCTCTGCGCAAATTATTTCTGTGGGGTTACTTACTGATGATTACAGAAGCCAACAACAAATTGATCTGCTGAAAAATAATGGCGCGATTGAAGTTTTGAATAGTGTAAATGACGTTTTGGAGTTTTTAAATGAGAAGCATAAAATTTGAACGAAATACAAAAGAGACGAATATTATAATTGATCTAAATATTGATGGCGCTGGTGAGTATCAAATACAATCACAAATTGGCTTTTTTAATCACATGCTGGAATCATTTTCCAAACATGGACTTTTTAATATCAAAATGAAGGCGAATGGCGATGTTCATGTTGATCAGCATCATCTTGTTGAAGACTGCGGCATTGTTCTCGGGCAGGCTTTTAAAAAAGCGCTGGGCGACAAAAAAGGAATTAACCGGGCAGGTTATTTTGTTTATCCCATGGATGAGGCGCTGGCAGTAGTTGCCGTTGATATTGGAGGACGTCCCTATTTACAATACGAGGTTGAATTCAAGCGAAGATTTTGCGGAGAATTAGATACAGATCTTTTAGAAGATTTTTTTCAAGGATTTGCAATTAATTTGGGTGCAAATGTCGTCGTACGTTTGCCATATGGCAGAAGCGATCACCATAAAATTGAAGCAATTTTTAAAGCGTTTGCCAAAGCTATGAAAATGGCTTGTTCCACCGATCCCAGGGCGCTTGAAAGTATTCCAAGTACAAAAGGAATGATTGAAAATGATAGCAATAATTGACTACGGCGCTGGAAATTTAAAATCGGTCACCAAAGCATTTGATTATTTGAATGTTGAAAGTAAAATTGTCTCTGATCCAAAGGAAATCAATAATGCCGATAAAATTGTACTTCCGGGAGTCGGCGCTTTTGGATCTGCTATTAAAGAAATACACGAAGCAGATCTTACAGATTTCATCAGAAATTGGATTTTTGAAAATAGACCGTTTTTGGGTATTTGTCTTGGCATGCAGCTTTTGTTGGAAAGTAGTACTGAATCAGAAGGTAAATCTGGACTGGCAGTTTTTAAAGGCGAGTGTTTACGGTTTGACCAGGGCAAGGTACCTCAAATTGGCTGGAATCAGATTCAAATAAAAAAAAAATCTAAACTACTTAATTGAAGACGACTCTTTTTTCTATTTTTTGCACGCGTATTACATAAAACCAAAAAATGAAAATATCGTATTAGCAACAACTTCTTATGGCGTAACTTACCCTTCGATCATTGAAAAAGGAAATATTTACGCCGTTCAATTTCATCCGGAAAAAAGCGGGGAATCGGGTTTAAAATTGTTAAACAATTGGGTGGCTTTATGTTAGCAAAAAGAATCATCCCCTGTCTTGATGTTGATAATGGCAGAGTAGTAAAAGGGATAAAATTTAAAGAACTTCGTGACGCCGGAGATCCGGTTGAGTTGGCAGCCATGTACAATGAGCAGGGCGCTGACGAACTAACATTTTTAGATATTGGCGCTTCATACAAAAGTCGTGAAATAATGATCGATGTTGTTGAACGAGTTTCTCGTGAGGTATTTATCCCGTTTACTGTTGGCGGCGGTATTCGCGAAGTGGCAGATATGCGGCGAATTTTAAAAGCTGGCGCGGATAAGGTTGCGGTATGTTCCGCAGCGATTAAAAATCCAAACTTATTAACGGAAGGCGCCAAAATATTTGGTTCTCAATGCATCGTACTTTCAATCGATGCCAAACGGCACAGCGATAAATGGCATGCATATTTAAATGGTGGTAGGATTGATACTGGAATTGATGCAGTTGAATGGGCAAAAAAGGGCGAAGAATTGGGCGCTGGTGAAATCCTGTTAAACTCAATGGATATGGATGGGATGAAACAAGGCTATGATTTACAACTCAATAGCACTGTTTCCAGCCTGGTAAATATTCCGGTGATCGCATCAGGCGGAGCCGGAACTTTAAACCAGATGTTTGAAGCCATAAGCAAAGGAAAAGCAGACGCTGTTTTATTGGCTTCACTATTGCATTATGGAGAATATACAGTGAAAGATATTAAAGGTTACTTAAAAACAAAAGGAGTTTGTGTTAGATGATCATTCCCTCAATAGATTTGATGGATGGAAAAGCAGTTCAACTTAAGCAAGGAAAAGATAAAATGTTAGAGCGGGACAATCCGCTCGAACTGGCTAAATACTTTAATAAATTTGGAGAGATTGCAGTTATTGATCTTGATGCTGCGATGGGCAAAGGGGAAAATAGAACTCTTATTAAAGATATTTGTCGTATTGCAAGCTGCAGAGTTGGCGGTGGCATACACGATATTGAAACTGCAAATCAAATTATATCAATAGGCGCTTCTAAAATTATTATCGGATCAAAAGCATTTGAAGACGATAAAGTTAATCACCAATTTTTATCTGAATTAAAAAATGCTGTGGGAAAACAGCAATTAATTATAGCGATTGACGCTTATAAACAGGAGATTGTTACCAAAGCCTGGAAACATAAGACCGGTTTAAATCTTTTTGATGCTGTGGAAGAACTTGGGGAATATAGTTCCGAGTTTTTATTTACCTGTGTGGAAAAAGAAGGCGGTTTGCGGGGAACTGATATTCATACAGTTCAAAAACTTTTGCATAAATCAAATAAAAAAATTACGCTTGCCGGCGGCATTACAACAGTGAATGAAGTAAAAATTTTAGCCGCACTTGGTGTACATGCCCAGCTTGGTATGGCAATATATACAGGAAAGCTAAAATTAGAAGAATTGTTCATCGAATCAATAAATTGGAAAACTGATTTACTGCCAACAATTACCTGTGATCCTGACGGACAGGTTTTGATGTTGGCGTATTCAAATAAAGATTCAATTCAAAAAACATTTGAAACAGGAAAAATGTGGTACTTTTCTCGCTCGCGAAACAAACTCTGGATGAAGGGAGAAACTTCCAATCACACGCAAGAATTTATTCAATTCCGAACTGACTGCGATAGTGACACGCTTTTAGCAACAGTCAAGCAAAACGGTGTCGCCTGTCATCTGGGAAGTTATTCCTGTTTTGGCGAAAAAAAATTCAATTTAAATGAACTTTACCAGGTTATAAAAAGCAGGTTCGAAAATCCGCAAGCCGGTTCTTATACAGCGACTTTAACTGAAGAGATAGTCAGGGAAAAATTAATGGAAGAGGCACAGGAAGTTATCGAGGCTGAAACTCGGGATGAAATTATCTGGGAAGCTGCTGATGTGCTTTATTTTCTCACTGTATTAATTGAAAAAAGCGGTGTTACCTTTGAAGACGTACTCAATGAATTGAGGAGAAGAAGGAAAAAATGAAAATAATCAGGTCTAAAGATTTACGGGAAGATTTTTTTAAATATAAAGAAATTGAAGAACTCGCATCAGTAAAAGACATAGTATCCGACGTACGAAGAAACGGCGATGAGGCAGTAAAGGATTATACTGAACGATTTGATGGAGTTAGTCTTACTTCTCTAAAGGTTGATAAAAAGGAGATTATCGATGCTAAATCCGGGCTGACCCAGGATGAAATAAATACGCCAAAAATTGCAGCCGCGAATATAAAAAGATTTGCAAAAAAGCAAAAAGAACAATTTCAGGATTTCGAGATTGAGATACAGCCCGGTGTTTTTACAGGACAAAAAGTCTATCCAATCAAGCGGGTTGGCATTTACACTCCTGGCGGTAGTTATCCTTTACCATCCACCGTTTTGATGTGTGCTATTCCGGCACAAGTTGCCGGCGTAGAAGAAATTGTGCTTTGCTCACCTCCAAGAACAAATGGCGCTATCCATCCCGCGATTCTTGCTGCTGCGGATATTTGTGGTATCACAGAAGTTTACCAAATAGGTGGTGTTCAATCTATAGCTGCGATGGCTTATGGTACAAAATCAATCCAGCCTGTTGATAAAATAGTCGGTCCGGGTAATAAGTACGTTACTGCTGCAAAAAAAGAAGTTTACGGAGCAGTTGGGATTGATTTTATTGCCGGCCCCACAGAGCTACTCATCATTGCAGATGAAACGGCGAATCCGGATTATATAGCTTCCGATCTGCTGGCTCAGGCAGAACACGATACAAATGCTATTCCGATTTTAATAACTAACTCCCAGAAACGTGCTCTTCAGGTTGAAAAAGAGGTGCAGAAACAACTTGTGCAATTAAAAACTGTCGATATTGCCAGGGTTTCTCTTGAAAATAATGGTTTGATTATTCTTGTTGATAAAATTGAAGAAGCTATCGAAATTGCCAACAAAAAAGCGCCTGAACATTTGGAATTGCAAATAAACGATATTGATACTTATATTCATAAGTTAAAAAATTATGGTTCTCTTTTTATCGGGTCTCTCGCTGCTGAAGTATTGGGTGATTACAGCAGTGGCTTAAATCACACTTTGCCGACAAATACCACAGCCCGATATACAGGCGGTTTGAGTATGAAAGATTTTATCAAAATTCAAACCACGCTTCGAGTCGAAAAACAAGGATTGGATTTGATTGGACCTGTTGCAGCAAAATTCGGAAAAATGGAAGGATTGGATGGGCACGTAAAGTCCGTAAATATAAGGCTAAAATAAAATGATTGTACTCCTTAAAGATAACAGAATTATAAATATCAAGACCATTTTGTTTTGAATATCCAAATAATAGTTTTCGAGATACGATGAACTACCCAGCTAAAACATCAATTATTTTTTCGACCGGCATTTGATTTTGTTCCCCACTATTCATGTCCTTTAATGACGCCTCATTTTTCTCAACTTCATCAGGTCCCATGACCACGACGTAAGGGATGCCAAGTTTATTTGCATATTTGAATTGTTTTTTGAGTCCGCCGCTCTCAAAATATATTTCAGAATTCACACCTGCAATTCTTAATTTTTGAACTAATTTAATACTGGCGTCTTTTGTTTCTTCATTAAAAACTGTTACTAAAACTTTTGTTGATGTTTTTGTATCAGGAATCATGTTCAACTCAGTCATCACATCAATAATGCGTTCAATACCAAGCGTTGTTCCAGTTGCAGGGATATTATCGCCTAAAAACATACCGATCAATTCATCATACCTGCCACCGCCGGTGAGAGAGCCGATTTTCGGTTCTTCGACTACTGATTCGAAAATTGGTCCGGTGTAATAAGCAAGTCCGCGGGCTAAATATAAATCGACAGCATAACTTTTTTCAGCGATACCCAGACTTTTCAAATAATAAATCAATTCTTTTGTTTCACTGACTCCTTCGGTGCCGACTTCAGACATATTTATCAGTTGTGAAACATCTTCTAAAACATTTTTGGGATCACCTTTAATTTCAAGTATTGGCAAAATTTTGTTAATTGCGTTATCCGGAATTTCGCGTTGAAGTAGTTCACCTTTTACTCCATCGATGCCAATTTTTTCAAACTTATCTATTGCAATACAAACATCAATTCCCCGGCTGGCTTTTACGCCGGAGTATTCAACGATACCGGTTAAAATTTTTCTATTATTTATTTTAATTTTAAATTTTTTGAATCCTAACGTCGCCAGTATTTCATTGATGATGGCAATCGTCTCGGCATCTGCCATCATTGAGGCGCTGCCAACGTTATCCGCATCGCACTGAAAAAATTCCCGGTATCTTCCCTTTTGCGGACGGTCAGCACGCCAGACCGGTTGAATCTGGTATCTTTTAAACGGCAGGGTGATTTGATTTCTGTACATGGCAATTACGCGGCACAGGGGCACTGTTAAATCATAGCGCAAACCTAAATCAACAATATCAGTAAATTTTGTAATTGAAAATTCTTTAATTTCTTTTCCGACTTTTTCAATGCTTGTTCCCCGCTTTAAAATTTTAAACATCAATCGCTCAGCCTCTTCACCGGACTTCCCGGATAATACATCTAATTTTTCAATTGCAGGTGTCTCCAGCGGCTGATAACCATATTTTTCAAATACTGTTTTAATTATATCTATTACATATTGTCTTCTCAGCATCTGTTCAGGTAAAAAATCCCGCGTGCCTTTGGGAATGCTGGGTTTGATGACTTCCATTACGAAATCTCCTATTAATTATGGTGTTGCTTAATAATTATCATTTCATTTTTACTAACAAGCCCCATCATCTTTCAATAATGAAGCTTGCATATTTCATATATTTTTATTATTTTCACCTTCCATTATTTTCGGATGTCATATTTTGACAAAACCCATTATAAGAGTGATGAAAGAAATAATTGTAATGTGAAAGCATTAGATACATTTTTTTACCGTTGTTTATTAATAATATTTAGTTAAACTAAAAGATAAAAAAAATTATGAATTATGCAAGATTTATTTCATGAATTTTTGTAAGGCAATTTTTTTTTACCCTGAAGGACATTATAATCCTGGAGTCCTTGTTGCTGATGCGGTTGCAGGGGGAAGGTTAACAGTAATTGCAAATGCTCCGAATCCTGCTGGTCGGTCCATTTTAAAAAGATATTTTGAAGACGGGATTTCACCTTTGAGATTATTTAAAGCTGCTATAATTACAACAGTGATAATGTTTTTATGTTTAGTTTTTTTGGATTTTTAATTTACATTTTCCATTAAAATTGTTAAATTAACAAGCTAACAATATTTTGAAGATTTTTGTTTTACTTGCTAAATATTTCAGAAAGTTTAAATAAAAAGGAATCTTCTTATGTTGAGTATTATTAGAAAAAAATATGATATTGGATCTTTAATTGTTATTTTCATAACGTTTATGTTATTTGCGGCGGCTCTTTTCACCAAAGGGTTTACTCATGACTTACTTCTTGAATCCTCTGTATTCTTAGTTTCAGTTAAAATAATAATTATGTCGTATAAGAATTCCCTGGCAGTAAAGACAACCCTGAAATCGTTAGATGAAATACATTTAATATTACAGCGTTTAGAGAATCTTGACTCTAAAAATTAAAAAGATTGGTAAAAACAAATTATTTTCAAAGTGTTCACAAAAAGTGAATTTAAAAAATATTATATTTTGGAGACTAAATGGCTATTAAAATAACAGGAAAAAATTTGAAAATAGAAAATGTGTATAATATCGCTTATGGGAAGGAAAAGGTAGAGCTTCACCCGGATGCCTTGGCGAGAATAAAAAAATGCCGCGTGTTCATTGAAAAGAAAATAGAAGAAAAAGAAATAATGTATGGCGTTAACACCGGCATTGGAGAGTTTTCCGAAGTTGTCTTAACGGACGAACAAGTAAAGCAATTTCAAAAATATTTAATTTACAACCATTCAGCGGGAATTGGAGAACCAGTTCCCATTCCAGAAGTTCGGGCAGCAATGTTGGCGCGCATTAACGTCCATGCCCACGGACATTCTGGCTGCCGACCAGTGATTACTCAGACATTGGTTGATATGTTAAATAAAGGAGTTACTCCAGTGGTTTGCCAAAAGGGCAGCGTTGGCGCCTGTGGTGACCTTGCCCCGATGAGCCAGATTGCTTTGTTGTTAATGGGAGAAGGAGAAGCATTTTTTCAGGGAGAACGATTGCCGGGCAATATGGCATTGGATAAAGCAGGAATAGCTGTTCCAGGTCTTCAGGCAAGAGATGGACTGGCTACCATTAATGGCAGTAATCTCATTTCTGGAATGGGTTGCCTTCAAATTTATGAGGCGGAAAGATTTTTAAAACAAGCCGAAATAGCCGCCGCAATGACTCTCGAAGCATTAATGGCAAACATGAAACCCTATGATGCTCGGTTGCACCAATTGAGAGGTTTTCAGGGCGCAGTTACTTCGGCTGAAAACATTAAGAAAATGATCGATGGTTCTGATTTGTTATCAGGTAAGGTAAAAGTTAAAGTTCAGGATGCCTACAGTATGCGTTCCACACCTCAGGTAATTGGCGCCGCCAGGGACCAACTCCGCTGGACACGCAGCCAGTTTGAGATTGAATTGAATGGCGTCGGCGACAATCCAATTTTTCTGCCAGATGACGGGATCGTTCTAACCGGAGCAAATTTTCAAGGTTCGCCAATCAGTGTGCCCCTGGATATGATGGGTGCGGCAATTACAATGGTATGCGTTATTTCAGAACGGCGATTAAACCGACTTTTAAATCCTGCGCTCAGTGTCGGACTGCCAGCATTTTTGACAAAAGGCGCGGGCATGTTTTCAGGACACATGTTGAG
>Ga0208771_1000778_pt1 | contig 18549 bp, 21 predicted proteins | sample AntAceMetag02UKX_FD_184775 | JGI IMG/M metagenome (GOLD analysis project Ga0208771, IMG submission 184775) | Saline lake microbial communities from Ace Lake, Antarctica - Antarctic Ace Lake Metagenome 02UKX (SPAdes) (version 2) | ecosystem: Environmental > Aquatic > Non-marine Saline and...
TAAAATAATAAATTACATGCTCCTGTGTATTTTATTATTTTATCATTATATATTGGTATAATAAAGGGGAAAACAGGACTTTATCAAAAAAAATAAGGGGAGTATCACACTTTTAAAGTGGTACTCCCCTTATCGAACCTGCAACTCTCATTAAACTATCAGTTAAGACAAAATGTCTTTAAAACTAACATAACCCCCAATAGGGTTAAGAACGCTATCGGAACAGCCATAAAACCCATGCCAAAACCTACAGCAAATCCTTGTTTAAATATTGTCTGCTTATTCTTTACCCCACGAATTTTCTTAAACTCGTGTATTACTTCCTCCAAATCGTACGACAATTACTTCCTCCTGAATCATTTGATTCTGTTGTTACCTCCCACCGAGATAACGTGTATTATATAGAAAGAAGAACATTTGTCAAGAGGAAAAAAATAATAAAAAATAAAATAAAATTTAAAAGGATTTTCACGACGGGGAAAAACCATTAAAAATAGTCATGTATAAAAATTAATTATAGGGGTTAGCTATTAAAGCTGTTCAATGGTGTAGGAAATATCACGCTGGGCACCGCCCTTCTTGCGCTTTGCTGTAATATCATTTGCTGCTTTTACTTTTTTGTGCCCATGCTTATCTATAAGATGGATATATGTCTCAATAGTATTTAAATCTTTTGGTTCATCAAGTTGAGCTGATAATTTTTGAGCTTGCTTTGTTGTTTTGTGGCCATATTTTTGAACAAGTTTATTTATATCTTTCTTAAACTCTTCGTCTGAAATAAGTGGATTTTGACAATAAACATTGGCTTTTCTTTGGGCAAATAGCACGGTCTAAAACGATTTCATATTATTAAAGGGCTACTAATTAAGTAGTGTGTCCCCTTAATTAATCGATTTCGCCGATAAGCTCTTCGAGGAGGTCTTCCATAGTGAAAAACCCTATAGGCTTATCCTCTGAATCTACGGTGATAGCGAGGGTCTGTTTCTTGGATTTAATGCGGAATAACGCGTTATCAACATACATATCCGCTTCAACATATTCTAAGGGACGTAAGAAATTCTTTAATGGCTGGGTCTTATCCTCTTGGTAGACAATATCTAAGATATTGATTATACCTATAAAATTGCCTTTTAATGTCTTGACCGGAAATCTTGAATAACCCGTTTCTCTTGCCTTTTTAAGCAGGTCATCTATTGTAGCTAACTCCTGAATATAAACAAGCTCATCAAGCCTGTTCATAACAGAATTAATCTTCTTCTTTCCGATATCGAATATCTTATATATAATAGAACGCTCGTATGTATCTATATGACCTTGAGCCTCACTCTCTTTTATAAGATACCTTATCTCATCCTTGGTCACAAAAGGGCTCTTCTTTTTGAGTGATTTTTTACCGTTTATCATAGTAAGGATAGCGTTTACAAATATATTGACCAGCCATACGATAGGATAAAGTATCTTCCAGAAAAATTTTAACACTGTGCCCAGATAGAATGTTATCCTATTGGCGCCATGTGAGAATACAGCCTTTGGTATAAACTCCGCAAAGACAAGTATAAGCGGTGAGAGCAAGAGGGTCGTCATCCACCCGGTATCAGACCCGTATTTATCATATAATAATCTTGTACAGAGTGATGATGATACGACAACCGCGATATTAGTGCCTACAAGTGTCGTAGCTAAGAGCCTGTTAGGGTTTTTAAGCATGGACTGGATAAGCAGTGCTTTTTTCTCTTTTGCCTCAGAGAGTATCCTTAGGCGTATCCTGTTAAGAGATATAATAGCTATCTCAGAGCCTGAAAAGAACCCTTCAAAGATTATCGCTATTATAATAATGATAATATATAGTATAGTCATTACAAGCTGTCCTTAGAATCTTCTTCCTGCGCTATAGGTGATACTGTAGCCCTCACCTTTACAACCATATTATTCTTTACCTCAAGCACCTTAAATCCTACACCTTTTATCCTGACGTGCTCACCCTGTTTCGGGACTTTCTCAAAGAGTAAAAGCAAAAGGCCGTTTATAGTTGTGACCTGATCCATGGGAAGCGATATATCAAGTTCGTCATTTACATCCCTTATCGCTACCTTACCTGATATTGTGTAAGAGCCGTCTTCCTCCTGCTTAATAGGGACTATCTCCTTGTCATATTCATCTTTTATCTCGCCTACTATCTCCTCTAAGGCATCTTCTAAGGTAACAATGCCTGAGGTGCCGCCAAATTCATCAAGGACAACAGCTATATATATCTTGGCTGATTGAAACTTGACTATCAAGTCGTCTATCTTCTCGGTCTCAGGAACATATAGGGGCTTTTTGATAAAGGGGGCGAGCTTACCCTTATGCTTTAGCATAAACTCCTTGGTGTATATAACCCCTATTATCTTGTCTATTGTTTCCTCATATATAGGTATCTTTGTATGCTTGGATTTCTTCATTATGCTTATAAGCTCTTTTGCCGAAGATTGCTTTTCGCAGCCTACTACATCAACGCGGGGTCTCATTATCTCGTCAACACTGCGGTCACCAAGCTCGAAGATAGAGTGTATCATCTCTTCCTCGTCATCATCTATTATGCCTTCTTTCCTGCTGATGGTCATAAGCGCCTTGAGTTCACTCTCGGTAATATATGGATTTGTATTCTTCTTGCGGGTAAGAAGCATAATAAAGATATCAGATACGATACGTAAGAGTCGCCTTATAGGCCATATCAATTTACCGAATATATGAAGTGGTCTTGAACAAAATATTGAAAACCCTTCTGGGTTGCTCATGGCATAGGTCTTTGGGGTAACCTCGCCGAAGATCAATAGGATTAGGGTCATAAAGACTATAGAGACCGCCACACCATTAGCGCCAAAAAGTGATATGGATAATATGGTCGCTATACTGGTAGCGGCGATATTTACAAACATGTTGCCGATTAATATAGTGGCAAGTGTGCGTGTAGGGGATTTTAATAAAAGAGATATGGTATTTGAAGCGGATGGATTATCTGCTTGTATCTTCTTTTTCTGAAAACCTGTAAGTGAAAAAAGCGCTGTCTCAGAACCTGAGAAAAAGGCGGAAAGGATAAGTAATGTCAGAAGCAAAAGGCCTAAGAACATATTATATTAGAGCCATTTCTTTCGTTTAAAGTAGTAAAGCATAGCAGCGGATATAGAAAGCATGATACCTATGACAACAGGGTAACCAAATTTACTTGAAAGCTCCGGCATGTTCTTAAAGTTCATGCCATATATACTCGCTAAGAGCGTTAAAGGCATCACAATAGTCGCTATTACAGTAAGGGTCTTCATGACCTCATTTAGGCGGTTTGAGACAACGGAATTATATGCCTCGAGAGCGCTTGTAATGATATCACGCGACGTACCTATGGTATCTGTCAGCCTTATAAGGTTATCATATATATTCCTAAAATACGCAATATGCGAGGGTGTGATAAATTTGGATCCGCCCCTTATCAGCATATTGACCGTATCTGCCTGTGGGCCAACGGTGCGGCGTAAAAACATTATCTCGTTTTTTAGGCTATATATTTTATTAAGAGTGGACTGATCAGGGTCTTTAAAGATATCGTCACTGACATCGTCTACCCTATCATCAAACATGTTGATTATCGGGAAATAATTATCAATCATCATATCTATAATAGAGCAAAACAAAAAATCAGCGCCATGCTCCAATGTTGGGGAATGCTTGCCTATCTTCTCTTTTATGGTGGCGACCGACCTTACATTATCAGCATGAACAGTTACGAGAAAGTTTCTTCCCAGACAGCAGTCCAGCTCAACGGTTCTTAGTTCCTCTTCCTGATCAGAATGAAGCTCTATAGCGAAGATATTGACAAAAAGGTAATGCTCGAACATCTCAACCTTGGAGCGGGCATTGGGCATGATGCAGTCTTCGACAGTAAGTGGGTGAAAATGAAAGATGCTTGAGAGCATATCTATCTCATCTGGGGTAGCTGCTTTTATATCAAGCCATAAAAGTCCGGATTCGTCCTTAACAGCCCGGGCTATCTCATCACGTGTAAGGCCTGTTTTTAATTCCTTATCTTTCTTATATAAATATGCGTCATACATTTTTCACCTCGGATGTTTATACAGGTTTTTCTTTGCTATATAATCCACTACCTGAAACGGCACCAGCTCACTTATAGGGTCATCCTTTATCACGCGTTCTCTTATCTGTATAGAAGATACATCAACCTCATCCATATCTACGGCTATCACCTGCTTAAGCACATTCTCCATTAGGAAACCCGGCCTGGTAAAGATAACAAATTCGCAAAGCGTGAATATCTTATCCAGGTCCTTCCATGTATTAAGCCCGGGCAAGGCATCTGCGCCGGCTAAGAAAAATATCTCTGTCCCTTGTGGGTAGCTATCCTTAAAATATCGGATAGTCTCAACTGAGTAGACCTTTTCCTTCTTGTCTATCTCATAGGGTGATACCTCAAACCCTGATTGTTTTTCTATAGCAAGCTCTATCATGGCGAGCCGGTCTTTTGAATCAGCTATCTCGACAGCATCCTTATGAACCGGAAAATATGCCGGTATAAAAATTACCTTATCTAGTCTTAATTTGGCTTTTGCACGCGACGCCAACGCGATATGACCGTTATGCACCGGGTTGAATGTACCACCAAATAATCCGATACGCATATTTTTTGCTATTTCCTTATCTGGCCGCTACCAAATATTATATATTTATATATCGTAAGCTCCTCGAGCGCCATGGGCCCGCGGGCATGTATCTTATCTGTGCTAATACCTATCTCCGCGCCAAAACCGAATTGATATCCATCTGTAAAGCGCGTTGAGGCGTTAGCGTATACACAGGCAGAATCAACCTCTTTTAAGAATTTAAGCGATGTATCATAATTTTCAGTTACAATAGAATCAGAATGGCCTGAACCATACTTTGCGATATGATTTATCGCCTCCTCTGTATTCCTTACTACCTTGACAGCCAGTATAAGATCTAGAAATTCCTCGTACCAATCAGATTCTGTTGCCTTCTTTATATTCTTTGAAAGCTCCCTGGTGCGTGTACAACCTCTTATCTCTACGCCTTCGGCTACCAATGCATCTATCGCCTTTGGCAGGAAATCCCCGGCTATATCTTTATGCACAAGCAATGTCTCCATAGCGTTGCAAACACCCGGACGCTGCACCTTGGCGTTTATAGATATATTTAAAGCCTTTTTAAGGTCTGCCTCTTTATCGACATATACATGGCAAACACCTTTATAATGCTTAATAACAGGTATCTTTGATTTATCAGCTATCATCCTTATAAGCGCCTCGCCTCCACGCGGAATAATAAGGTCAAGGCAATCATCCATCTCCAGCAAGTAAGCGACTACCTTTCTATCAACAGACTCAACCATGCTTATACAATCCTCAGGAAGCCCACTCTCTTTTAAGGCGGCTCTTAGTATCTTATATATCGCGAGATTTGAATTTATGGACTCTTTGCCTCCCTTTAATATAACCGCGTTACCGCTCTTTATGCAGAGGGTCGCGCAGTCTGATGTAACATTTGGCCGTGATTCGTATATAATGCCGATCAAACCTATAGGCACCCTCATCTTTCCGATAACGAGCCTGTTAGGCCTCTTCCACATCTTATCTATCGCTCCACATGGATCCTTTAATTTTATAACCGCGTCTATAGAGGCTGCCATCTCCTCAATGCGCTTCTTATTCAGGCTAAGCCTATCTATCATGGCCTTTGAGAGATTGGCCTTCTTTGCAGCTAAAAGATCCTTCTTATTCTCCCTGATAATAATATTGGCTTTTTTTCTTAAGCTACGTGCCATATTTTCAAGGGCCTTATTCTTAAGCTGCGTAGAAGACTTGGCCAATATCCTGGAGGCTGCCTTGGCTTGCCTTGCTGTTTTCTGAACCAATGCTTTAAGTGTCATACTATATTCTCTTTTTCTTTAATGCAGGTAAAAAAACAGTGCCTATCTTAGATGACTTATCTATTCTAAGTAATACATCCTTAACCCTGCCATTGGCGATCACACACTTTATGCCTGCTAATGTGGCGATCCTTGCTGCCTGAATCTTACTTAACATGCCGCCTCTGCCAAGAGCGCTTTTGGAAGGTTCTACCATCTTCTCAATTATTTTATTTACGCTTTTTACTATCGGTATCACTTTTTTATCACTTGGGTCATATAACCCATCAACATCTGTAAGAATAACAAGCGCGTGCGCGCCAACAAATCTCGCCACAAGCGCTGAAAGCATATCATTGTCACTGAATTTTATCTCTTCTGTGGCTATAGTATCATTCTCATTTATAACAGGGACCGCGTTAAAATCATTGAGCAGGCTCATGATAGTATGCTTTGCCATATCTATCCTTTTGCTGCTGGAAAAATCTTCTCTTGTAAGGAGTATCTGCGCGGCGTGTTTGCCGTGAAAACGAAAATTCTCTTCATAGAGCTTCATAAGCTTGCCCTGCCCAATAGCGGCACATGCCTGCAGTTTATTGAGGTTTCCAGGACGGCTGGATAGCCCTATCGCCTCCATGCCCGCTCCTATGGCACCGGATGATACGAGTATAACATTAAGACCTAATCTCTTGAGCTTACATATCTGAGCAATAAGCGACTTTATAAAGACCGGGTCAAGCTTGCCTGTCTTATGCCTTGAGAGGCGTTTTGCCTTGCTAAGAACCGCGGTGCCGACTTTTACTACTATTATTTTCTTTTTCATGCTTACACCCTTATCTCTACCTTTTCCTTTACCTCTACCTAGTATTTTAAAACTCTTTCGCAATTGCATTTATAAATTCATCAATACCTATCGCGTCTTTTGCAGAGATCGAGATAATATCCTTCTTTATTTTTTTCCTCAAAAATTCAAGATTATCTTTTGATCCATCTACATCAATCTTATTGCCTACTATAATCTGCGTTTTAGATCTAAGCTTTTCACTATAGAGTGAAAGCTCTGTATTTATTTGATTATAATCTGAGAGCACCTCTTCAGCGCTTGACTTTGAGAGATCAATAAGGTGGACATAAAACTTTGTCCTCTCGGCATGGCGAAGGAATTTATCCCCTAAGCCCTTTCCCTTATGTGAATCCTCAATAAGCCCCGGAATCTCAGCTATCTTAAATCTCTTGTCACCATCATATTCTACTACGCCAAGAACTGGGGCCTTTGTTGTAAAGGCAAACGAGGCTATCCTTGGATGCGCCTTGGAAATCTTGGATATAAGTGTTGATTTTCCGGCATTAGGAAGGCCTATTATGCCAACATCGGCAAGTAATTTAAGCTCTAAAAAGAGCTTTCTCTCCTGACCTTTTTCTCCGGGGGTAGCATTTTTATGACTTCTATTGCCCCTGCCGCCTATACCACCTTTGGCGACAAGAAGCTCGTCGCCTTCTTTTACCAGGTCCCTTATCAGGTCCTTGTTTAAAAAATCATAAACAAGGGTTCCCTCGGGCACGTCTATTAAAAGCGTTTCACCGTTTTTACCGCGCGCCCCCTTGGACCTTCCGTGGACCCCATCTTTGGCCTTGAATAATTGACGGTACCTAAAATTAATAAGGGTGTGCACATTCGTGCTCACCCTTAATATAACATCGCCACCATGTCCACCGTCACCGCCGTCAGGATAGCCTTTCATGTTCAGCTTATCCCTGTAAAAGGTATCTACGCCCTTGCCGCCGCTTCCAGATTGAACAGTTATCTTGGCGGTATCAATGAACATAAATACTACCTATGCTGCAATGATATCTACTTTTCTTGATCTGAACCTTACGGTACCATCAATTTTCGCGAAAAGAGTATCATCTTTACCAATGCCCACATTTAGGCCAGGGTGAAATTTGGTACCACGCTGCCGAACTATTATAGAACCCGCACTTACAAGCTGGCCCCCATAACGCTTGATGCCAAGCCTTTGCGACGCGCTATCCCTACCATTGCTTATAGAACCTTTTGATTTTGTATGTGCCATTGACTTCCTCTTTGTTTATTAGTTTTAAATCGTATTTAATTGTTAGAAACTATTCTGATATACTGTGTTTATTTTATCTCTTTAACCTTTACTCTTGTTAATAGATCGCGGTGCCCGATCTTCCTTTTATAGCTCTTTCTTCTCTTAAACTTAAATGCTATAGTCTTTGGGCCCTTTTTATCGCCTACTATATCGCATATTACCTTCATGCCCTTTATATAGGGCGCACCTATGACAGCTTCTTTGCCGGATATAGTCATAAGCACCTTATCAAAAGAAACCTCTTTTTTCTTTGTTGTGCGCGGCATATCAAACGAATCGCCTACTTTTACCTTCTCCTGCCTTGCTCCAACTTCAATGATTGCATACATTTGGTAAAATTCTCCTTTTTTTAAAATAATAAGTGCTCTACACGGCCCTTCTTCTTACTGTGTAAAAAACTTGCAGATTAACACATTAAAATTTAGTTGCAAGTATAACATATATATAAATATATGGCAAGTAAAAAAATTAATTGACCGCTTTAATCTTGATCTCTTCTATATGCAGGGTATCATCAGATACGACTGCTATACGGCGGCTAAAGACCTTCTTTAAGTTATCAACCGCAGCAGAGTCATTGGTCACCAACCGCTGCGCTATACGTGGATGGACAATTATCTCAATAGACATCTTGTGAGGCCTTCTGACCTTTAGAAAACTCTTTATCTTTCTTAGGGCTGATATTACTATCGCGCTATCTGATTTTACTATGCCCTTGCCGCCGCAATAAGCGCAATTTGTATAAGAACCGCTTTCGAGGCTTTTTCTCACGCGCTGCCTGGTCATCTCTACAATATTGAGCTCTGAAAAAGATATAAGATTGGTCTTTGCCTTATCCTTTTTAAGCGCGTTCTGTAATATAGAATAGACCTCCTTTTTATGTGGGGGAATATCCATATCAATAAAATCTATAATTACGATACCGCCTATGTCACGCAGGCGTAACTGGCGTGCTACTTCTTCGGCAGCCTCTTTATTGACCTTGTATATAGTATCCTCAAGATTCTTCTTGCCTGTAAACCTGCCGCTATTTACATCGATGGCTATCATACCTTCTGTCTGCTCAATAGTGATATAACCGCCGCATTTTAAATATATCTTGCGCTCGAAAAGCTTGTCGATCTCCTTCTCTACATTATGTTTTTCAAAAAGCTGAACAGGGTCTTTGTGAAAGCGCAGTTTGTTTCTGTATTTTGGCGCAATCTTGCCAATAAATGCCTTAAGACGCTTAAACTCCCGTATCTCATCTACTGTTACTTTTGCTGTGTCATCACTTAAAAAATCCCTTACGATCTTTAAGGCTATATCAAACTCCTCAAAAACAAGAACCGGGGATTTTTGTCTCTTTGACACGCTGCTTATCTTTTTATAGACATCTAAAAGGTAAGTCGCGTCTCTGACTAGCTCTCTCTTGTTGCAGCCCTCAGCCGCGGTCCTGGCAATAAGCCCTACATCCTTGGGAAGCTTTATCTCATGCAATAGGGTCTTTATCCTACGCCTCTCTTCATCTTCCCCTATCCTGCGGGATACTCCTATGCGCTTTGACGTAGGCATAAGTACAAGGTACCTGCCCGGAAGAGATATGTGCGTTGTAAGGCGAGCACCCTTAGTACCGAGCTGTTCCTTGGTAATCTGCACAAGTACATCCTGGCCCTTTTTTATAACCTCACTTATCTTTGTCTTCGCATTCCGGTGCTTAAGACCATGTGCCGGAAAAAAGAACCCCGAATCCTCATCCTCTATCAGCGGTGCTGTAATGTCATCGACATATAGAAAACCGTTCTTTTCAAGGCCGCAATCAACAAAAGCCGCACCCATGCCATTTAATACTGAACTGACAGAACCCTTATACACATTGCCGACAATTCTTTTTTCCGCAATCCTCTCCACAAAGTACCACTCAAGCTTCTTATCACGCAAAATTGCTACTCTGCGTTCTCCTGCTTCAATATTTATAAGTATCTCCTGCATATTATACTGTTGCTCCCTTCCATGTAATGTTAAAAGTTTATGTCTTCATCTCTAATATTTTAACGCCTTCAGGTAACTGCTTATTAAACCTCTCCTTAAAACTAAGCGGACTGATAGTCTCTTCAAGCAAAAATTCAACCTCTTCATCCCTGCTCTCAATACCTAGCTTTAACGCCTTCTTAACCCTTATGACAGGACGTGGATTAAAACCCTTGCTTAGATAAATCTTAAAGCCTGCCCTGCGCAATCCCCTGCTAAAAAGCCTTAGGAGATCTAAATGCGAAATATAACGCATCCACCCGGTCTTACTAAACAGTGCGTGGTATTTTATTTTCATATGATTAAAAAATAGGTGTCTGTGCAGATTCAAGCTCCTAATGCAACAGTTTACTAAAGACTTCATGCGGAGTTAAGAATTTTAGAGTTTTCCGCGGTCGGTCATTTAGCATGTCTTGTGTATGTTTGATAGTTTTTAATGTTACCTTTGAAAAATCTATACCTTTAGGAAAAAATTGGCGAATCAGATCATTTGTATTTTCATTAGTGCCACGCTCCCAGGGTGAATGTGGATGTGCAAAATAGACCTGAATTTGTGTGCTCTTTGTAAACAATTTATGTTGTGCCATTTCCTGGCCATGGTCATACGTCAAAGAACGTTTTAATGCCTCAGGAAGATGCTTAAACTCTTTAGCGAATGCTTCACGTACTGCTAGAGCATCTTTGTCTTTAAGCTTGACCAAAAAAGTCATGCGTGTGGTTCTTTCAACCAAAGTACCTAAGGCAGACCCATTGTTGTGCCCCATAATGAGATCACCTTCCCAATGGCCTGGAATAATACGATCAGCTACTTCAGCAGGGCGTTCCTCAATGCTTATGTAGTCCTGGATAGGACCACAATTTCGACGGGACTTGCCGCTGCGTAAGCGCCGGTTTATATGCTTACGCCTTAAGCATTTGATTAATTCCTTGCGTAATGCCCCGCGTGGTTGAACGTATAAATATGAATAAATACTTTCATGAGAAATACGCATAGTCATATCCATAGGATACACTATCTTTAATCTTTTGGCAATCTGTTCCGGTGACCAGTACAGATCAAGGTGCTTAAGAACAAATTGCTTTAATGGCTCATGAATATCTAGTTTACGCTTTTTACGGACAGTATGCGCTAATTTATCACTACAGTGCTGGGCTTTAACAGCCCTATATTCTTGTCCGTATTTAGTATTACGGTTAATTTCGTAACAAACAGTGCTAGGTGAGCGTGCAAGCGAAGATGCTATATTGCGCAAACTGCGCCCCTTGGCTATGCCAAGGCTTATTTCTTCACGCTCATATATGGTTAATCTGTTATATTTGGCCATGTGCAACTCCTTTCTTCTGATATATTAACACATTATACCAGAAATCAGTGTTGCACTAGTAACTTGAGTCTAGCCTGTCCCTGAGTTATAAATTTATCCTTTATCCTTCACCGCTACCTTTACCTTGTATTATTCTTACTTATTATAGTCAATCTTAACATGTCTTCCATCTTCCAACTCCGCGACCGCTATGCGCTTTAGATAGTTTACATCTACAATCTTGCCGGGCCCGTCTTTTGTCTTTACACGCTGGCTTATCTTCGGAAGGCCCTTCGCGGATTCCTTATAACACTTATGCTCATATGAAAGGCAGCACATAAGCCTGCCACATACCCCTGATATCTTTGTAGGGTTCAGCGGAAGGTTTTGATCCTTTGCCATTTTTATCGTAACAGGCTCAAAATCTTTCAAGAATCTCACGCAACAAAGCTCTCTTCCACATTGGCCAAAACCACCGAACATCTTGGCCTCATCACGTACACCTACCTGTTTTAGTTCTATGCGCGCCTTAAATATCTTGGCTAGATCTTTTACCAAGTCCCTGAAATCGACTCTCTCCTCAGCGCTGAAATAGAATATTATCTTGCTGCAGTCAAAAGAGAGCTCAGCATCAATAAGCTTCATATTGAGCTTACGTTCAACTATTTTCTTGTTGCAGGTCTTGATCGCCTCTTTTGCTGTCTTGCGATTACGGTCTATCTTTTCGATATCGCCACTAGTAGCGATACGTATGATCTTGCGTAAGGCTTTCTGCGGTATCGCCTTATCAAGTATTACCTCTTCGCCTGAAAGAACTTCCCCATAATCTAATCCCCTGTCTGACTCAACAATAACATAATCACCGGCAGAAAAAGAAAAATCACAGGCGTTATAGTGGGTAGTGTTTCCGCCTTCACGTTGTTTTATTTCGACAACCTTAATCATTTTTACCCCTTTATTTAACAGATTCCTATGTCGCTTGCCGCCAACCGCTCCTGTAATAATTTCACGGCGAGCTTGGAATTAACATTCGCCTCAAGCAATGTCCTGGTCTCTCTTATGTAACCTATGACCGCGTTAAGGCTTGGCTCATCTTCTCTCTTTGCGAATTCTAATATCTCCCTCTGCCTGTCTATGTTCATAATCAGGCTAACATCCTTGGTATATTTATACACAAGCACATCTCTGTAAAAAGAGAGGAGGATGTCCATCGAGTTCAACTGCATATCTCTGTCCAGGCTTATCATGGACTTATTGCCAGGCTCGGATAAAGCCACATCAGAGATAAACTCGTCTATAATGGCGTTCTTTAACGAAAGAGCGTCCCGGCCTTTAAATGATAAGGCCTTTTTAATATTCAACCCTGACAGATCAGCTAAAAATCCAGCCTCTTTTTCATCAATATCAAAATCCGTCTTTAAGATATTAACCACATCATGCCTGCTAAGCGGCTTGAACCTGACTACCTGACATCTTGAAACTATCGTATCAGATAGAGCGATAGCATTAACAGCTATTAGAATAAAAACCATATCCGCTCCGGGCTCTTCTAATGTCTTTAGAAGCGCGTTCGATGATTCTTCATTCAGACTTTGCGCGTCTATTATAGCCACCCTGTATCTTGCCTCAAATGGTTTTAGTGACAATCTTGATGAAAGCTCTCGTATCTTGTCAATAGGTATAATCCGCTGACCTTCTTCTGTGGATATGATAAAAATATCCGGGTGTATGGCCTTTTCTATCTTTGTACATGAGGCACATTTTCCACAATTATCGTTTTTTTCGAGAGCGCAGTTAAGCAGTTTAGCGAACTCTACAGCCGCTGAATGTTTGCCAACTCCATCAGGTCCTAAAAAAAGATAGGCATGAGCTATCCTTCTCTCAGATACACTTGTCTGAAGCATATCTATGGCCCTTTCCTGTGACTTAACTTCGCTCAATGGCATCGGATACCACTCTCCTTATAATAACCTGCACCTCTTCCTTGTCATTATCATCTATTGATATTCTCTTTATCCTATCAGGAAATTTTTTCAGCTGTTTTATGTACCCGTTTCTTACCTTAGCATGAAACAAGCTCCCCCTCTTTTCTATCCTATCAGAGAAACCCTTAACATTCCTGGACCTTTTTAAGCCCTTCTTTACATTAATATCAAGAAAAAAAGTCATATCAGGCACTATCGATCCGGTAACAAAATCATTAAACATCTCTATCTTCTTTATATCCACGCCTAAACCATAGCCTTGATAACATACTGTCGCGTCAATAAACCTATCACATATGACTATCTTCTTCTGCTTAAGAGCGAGCGCAATCTTCTCATCTACCAGTTGCGCCCTTGCGGCAAGATATAACATGGTCTCCGCGTTACTTGAAAATTTTCTACCTGGCTTAAGCAGGATATCTCTTATGGCTTCACCAAATTTTGTACTTCCAGGATCCCATATATGTATTACTTTATACCCCTTTTTTCTTAAAAATCGCGCGAGCATCCTTGATTGAGTAGACTTGCCGCTTCCCTCCGGACCTTCAAGCGTAATTAGTAATCCTTTTTTTAAACCTGCCGCCATGTCGTCCCCTCTGAAGTATCTTCTATTAATATGCTCTCTTTCTGCAATTGGTCTCTTATGCTATCCGCTTTTTTAAAATCTTTTTCCTTTCGTGCCTCTTCTCTCTCATCTATTTTCCCCTGAACATATTTGACAAGTTCACCATCGAGAAATTCCAAATCAAGTTTTTTTTGTTTTGAAAATAAGCCGAAAATATCACCTAATTCCATTATAACCTTTTTTGCATATATAAGGCTTTCTCTCTTATTCTCTGATTCAACATTGGCCCTGTTAATCATCTCAAATAGCTTGCTAAGCGCCTGTGGTGTATTAAAATCGTCATCCATAACCTTTATGAACTCTTCTTTTAGTTCATCTATAGATTCTTTAAAATTTTTAGCTACATCCTGTTCCTGGACATTTTTTAAAGCACCTAGCGACTTAATCTTGCCAAAAAGAGATATAAATCTTTGCAATCCCGTTACTGCCTGTTGCATACTTTTATCACTAAAATTCAGTTGATGGCTATAATGAGTTCCAAGCATTAATAATTTAATAGAATCCGGAGAATATTTTTTCAATGCATCCTTAATAGTTATAAAATTTCCTAAAGACTTTGACATCTTTTGGGCATCTATTGTCAGAAGCCCGTGATGTATCCAGTAATTGGCAAAAGTCTTACCGGTCTTGGCTTGGGCCTGAGCAACCTCGTTCTCATGATGGGGGAATATTAGATCCCTTCCTCCTGCGTGTATATCCAAGGTATCCGAGTTTAAAAACCTCTGGCTCATTACAGAGCACTCTATGTGCCAACCAGGCCTGCCCTTTGACCATGGGCTCTCCCACCAGGGTTCGTTCTCTTTTGATCTTTTCCATAACGCGAAATCAAGCGCGTCCTTTTTTCTCTCACAGGGTGATATCCTTGCTCCCTCTCGAACCTTATCTATGTCTTGACCTGATAATTTACCATACTCTTTAAATTTACGAACATCAAAATACACATCTCCGTCTGACTCATACGCATAGCCCTTATCAATAAGCTCTGTTATGTAGCTTATCATCTCAGGGATGTTCTTTGTTGCCCTAGGCTCTTCACCATCTTTATCAAGGAGCCCTTCTCTTACGCCAAGGCTCTCTAGATCCTCTTTATAACTTGCTATATATTTATCTACAAGCTCTCTCCATTCTATGTTAAGTTCATTCGCGCGATTGATTATCTTATCATCGATATCTGTTATATTGCGCACAAAATTAACCTTATAACCTCTATACTCCAGGTAACGTCTCATAACGTCAAATATATACAAACTCCGGGCATGACCGATATGGCAATCATCGTAAACAGTAACGCCGCAGGTATAAATATTTATTACACCCGGGTTTATAGGCGTGAATTCCTCTTTTTTCTTTGTCAACGAATTATATATTTTCATAATGTGATCTTTAGATTTTTTGGTAGTTAGAGCTTAAATCCGCATGCCTGTTTGTCTTGACAGCACTGATATTTTTGCCGTCCTTTTGAACTTAGGGCTCGTTCGTTTAGCGAAATTCCCTATACATGTTTTTGAAGGTCAGTTTCGCCACTCACTTCGCCATAAGCCCTAAAAGGACTTTGACAAAAAAACCAAAGTGTTGTCAAGACAAACAGGCATACGACATTTGATCCCTACTTATTCTCAAGCTCTCTTATTCTCTTCTCAAGAGCCTCCATAGACTGCTTAATAGGATCTAGCACATGCGTATGATCTAATGTCCTGTCTATCTTTCTACCGTCCTGCTTAGTTACCCTGCCGGGTACGCCTACTACTGTAGAGTTCTGGGGAACATCATTTAATACGACCGCGTTTGCACCAATATACGAATTATCTCCTATTAAAATATTACCGAGTACCTTAGCGCCTGTACCTATAACAACATTATTACCTATATCAGGGTGGCGCTTACCGCGCTCTTTTCCTGTTCCACCAAGAGTAACGCCCTGAAAAATAGTAACATTATCACCGATAACTGCTGTTTCACCTATTACCACACCTGTACCGTGATCTATGAAAAAACTTTTTCCTATAACAGCCCCGGGGTGTATCTCTATACCTGTAAGCGCACGTGCGATCTGAGATATCACTCTTGGCAAAATAGGTACCTTGACCCCGCGCAAAAAGTGGGCTATCCTATAAAGGATTACCGCATGGAGACCGGCATATGTTAATAAGACCTCGAGATAGTTTGTAGCGGCAGGGTCCCTTTCATATGTAGCCTTCAACTCCTTGCGAAACAGCGATGCTATTATAGCTAAAGATATGGCTATTAATATTAATGCTATATACATAACTATCTCCTTACCTTTTTTCTACAAGAACAACAGCGTAACTTGATATAGTATCAGTGGATGTTCTTTCCGTAGTCTTTCCTTTGATATTTACTCGATCTTTTTCTATGCTCAGGATTTCAGATATAGATTTTTTTATTCTTTGCTTGTACTCTTCAAGCCTGGGTTCATCACATATAACAATAGCGTCTATATTGATTATCCCGCATCCTGCCTCTTCTTTCATAGACTCATAAGCACGCTGCAAAAGCAGCCCACTTTTTATATCTTTAAATTCATCTGCTGTGTCAGGAAAGCTAGTACCTATATCACCGCCACCGCATGCGCCTAATATCGCGTCACATATAGCGTGCAATAGTACATCACCGTCAGAGTGCCCAAGAAGGCCCCTTTCATGTGGTATCTCAATGCCTCCTAAGAAGAGTCTTCTCCCCTTAACAAGCTTATGTATATCATATCCTATGCCTATGCGTATATTCATATTTTCAGTTGTAAGTTGTAAGAATTAAGTTTGTTTTTGCAACCCATCTAGTATCTAGTATCTTGCATCTAGCATCCAGTATCTAGTATCTAGTATCTTTACCTTTTATAATAGCCTCAGCTACGGCTATGTCCTCAGGTGTAGTTATCTTTATATTGTTATAGCCCCCTTCTACTATCTTTACCCTTTTACCTGTAGCCTCGAGAAGGGCTGTATCATCTGTAAACCGGTTATAGCTTTTGCTTAATTTTTTATAAGCAGCCTCGATCATTTCTCTCTTAAACGCCTGAGGCGTCTGCGCCTCCCATAATAGCTGTCTTTTAAGCGTATTTTTAACAAATCCTTTTGCGTCTGCTTCTTTTATAGTTGGCTTTACCCTGACAGCACAAAGACAGGCTCCGTATCTTTTCGCTGCCTGAAGAGAATACCTTATCATAGCAGATGTCAGGAAAGGACGTGCGCAATCATGCACTAGTACTATATCTATATCAGCACTTGCATGTAAAAGGCCTTTTTTTACTGAACCTGCACGGTGAGCGCCGCCACAAACAACATCTTTTACCTTCCTAAACCCCTCTCTCCTGACCAGTCTCTCTATTTTTGATATACTTCTTTTTGATGCTGGAATTATTATTTCTGAGATAAGCTCAGACTTCTCAAGGGCTATAAGTGAATATAATATAAGTTCTTTACCGAGTAGCTTGATAAAAGGCTTCTCGATTCCTGAACACATCCTTGTCCCAGTGCCTGCGGAAGGCACTATCGCTGCTACCTTTACCTTCACCTTCACCTTTACCTTATGCTATTTACCGCTACCATTAGTAGCTTTCGCGAATATCATACGCCCTGCAGCGGTCTGCAAGATACTGGTTACCGCCACTTGTTTTCTCTGGCCGATAAGCTGCCTTCCGCCTTCAACTACGATCATTGTTCCGTCATCAAGATAACCTATGCCCTGATTGTGTTCTTTACCCTCTTTTACGACCTTTACCTCTACCACTTCACCGGGAAGCATAACAGGTTTTAATGCGTTACTTAATTCATTAATGTTAAGCACCTGCACGCCTTGTAATTCAGCTACTTTGTTAAGATTATAGTCATTTGTAAAAACGCGGCCACTTAGCAATTTAGCCAGCTTTACCAGCTTGGCATCTGTTTCAATTATATCAGAAAAATCTTCTTCGTGTATCTTAACATCCATATGGCTATTTTTTTGCATCTTATTTAGTATATCAAGGCCCCTGCGCCCGCGGTTACGCTTCAAGGCATCTGAAGAATCCGCTACCTGCTGTAACTCTCTCAATACAAAACGTGGCACAATAAATCTTCCACCTATAAACCCGGTTTCACAAAGATCAACTATCCTGCCGTCTATTATAACGCTTGTATCTATAATAGTTATATCATCACGCCTATCCTGCCTGGTGAATTTTACATATGGTATGATAAGATTAAACTCATCCTTACCTCTTATAGCAAGTGTCATACCGAAATAACAGAATATTAAAGTCAATACTACCTGCATAACCAATGCAAGTGTCTCATTTAAAAGGTTGATTGATTGAAGTATAAAAGAATCTGTAATAAGTTTTGCCATTAAAAGACCAAATACAAGTCCAAATACACCTGCTGATAATCCGCTTAAGGATACCTTCCTCATACTAAATTCTGCTAATATGATAATTAAAGATATTGTAAAACCTATAACCGCTCCTGCTACTGGCCAGAAAGGACTATATGCTGTCATTAAAATACCTATCTGGTATCCAACCATAGTACTTATTGCTACAAAAAATGTTCTTATAAAACCTAATGTCATTATTCTCTCCTCCTGAATGATCCCGAGT
>Ga0208771_1000779_pt1 | contig 18528 bp, 28 predicted proteins | sample AntAceMetag02UKX_FD_184775 | JGI IMG/M metagenome (GOLD analysis project Ga0208771, IMG submission 184775) | Saline lake microbial communities from Ace Lake, Antarctica - Antarctic Ace Lake Metagenome 02UKX (SPAdes) (version 2) | ecosystem: Environmental > Aquatic > Non-marine Saline and...
GCACCGGCTGACCCTTTTACATGGACAATACATTTTGCGTAACTTGCAGGGTTAATTACAGATCCGAAATCAGCCCCTCTGCTTATTAAATGCTCTTCTTCTGCTGTAGTAACAAAAGCGTTGTCAAGTATTTCATCACCTTTTTGATAAGTTTTTTCAAGTTCAATTGCAACTGGTGTTTCGAGATCCTTAAAAAAAGACCCTTCCGAAGTATCAAACTTTTCAGGAATCTCATCAATAATTCTTTCTAATATTTCAGCTTTTGAATTGCTCAAAGTTTTACCTCCACACCGTCAACTATCTGACTTGTTTTTTTAATAAGATCAAAAGATATGTTTCCACTCGCTCCGTCTAATTCTACTGTAAGGTTTTGGATTCCACTCAACTCAGGATGTTTTTTTGTCGCCTCCTCAAGCTCCCTATTCAACTGTGAGAGTATAAACGCCTCTGGACTAACAGATGCTACCAGTGCCTCAATATCTGTGCCGTAAATGTGGTTTCCGTCATCCTCAGCCTCTTCCTTTGAAAAGAAGTCAACAGCATACCCTCCGATTCCTTCAACATTAATTTCAACTGTAGCTGCATCGCTTGCTAATTCTAAGGTTTCAGAGAACGATCCTTCATCTTCGGGATAAAATGAAATGTCTGCATCAGATGAACTTTCAGAATAAAACTCCATACCAGAATATTTGATCTTTCCATTGTATGTACCGGCACTAGGGGGAATTTCTGGAAGTATCGCTAAATGTGTCGGTGTTGCTGACTGAATCCAATCAGTACCATCAAACTCTACGCCATACTGGAAGCCTTGCGGATCACTAATTATTATATTCATCTATACCTCGCTAACATCTACCAATATCGGCACTTCTTCGTTTGTCTGCGTATCGTTTCCAAGCTGTCCGAAGTAATTATATCCCCAAGAGTAAAATACATCATCTTCATCTACAGCAAGTGTATGGTCTCCACCGCCATTTATTTTTGTCAACACCTTGTCAGACAGAACCCCTGCTACATTCACAGCTACAGGAAGATGTCTTGTTGTTATTGAATTATCTCCAAGTTGTCCATAAGCATTATAACCCCAAGAATAAGCCACTCCATCTGAATCAATAACAAGTGAGCTGTTTTCTAGAGCGGTTATAGCCTCAATTGTCTTTCCAGAAAGAACCCCAGCTACATTCACAGCTACTGGTGCATTGCGTTGGGTTGTAGAATCGTCCCCAAGTTGCCCTTTATCGTTCAAGCCCCAAGAGTAAACTTTCCCGTCAGAATCTAAGGCAAGAGAGTGATATATTCCACCAGCTATTTCTATAATAGTTTTTCCTGATAAAACACCCGAAACATCAACTTCAACGGGCACGTTACGTTGGGTTGCTGTATCGTCTCCAAGCTGTCCGTTGCGACCTCTTCCCCAAGCATAAACTTTCCCGTCAGAGTCAAGAGCAAGGGAGTGGTGTTGCCCCGTTGCAATCTTTGTGATTGTCTTCCCAGAAAGAACGCCTGCTACATTAACGGCTACAGGCACGTTACGGTGTGTTGTAGAATCGTCCCCAAGTTGCCCGTTATCGTTACGACCCCAAGCATAAACTTTCCCGTCAGAATCAAGAGCAAGACAATGGCTCCAAAATGTAGAAATGCTTACAATTGTTTTTCCAGATAGAACCCCAGCTACATTCACAGCTACAGGCACAACACGTCGGTATATTGTAGAATTATCTCCAAGTTGTCCAAAATAGTTCTCACCCCAAGAATATACTTTTCCATCAGAATCTAAGGCAAAAGAAATAACATATCCTGCTGAAACACTTACAATAGTTTTTCCAGATAAAACACCCGAAACATCGACCGCCAGAGGCAGATTATTTTCTAATGTCGCTCTTCCTAATTGTCCATAAATGTCAGACCCCCACGAGTATGCCACCCCGTCTATTACTCCCAAGCTGTGTGTAATGCCTGCGGACATTGAGTAGTAAGTTACAGAACTAATTACATTAACATCATCAAGCTGTGTGTAGGCACTTGCGTTATCAGCATCAATTACCAGAAAATCGTGTAATCCTGAATCTGCAACCGTTCCACTTGCTGTATATGCTCCTGCAATAACTGTTACGCCAAGTTTAAAGGTGTCCCAAGAAACATCAGTAGAAAGCCTCTCATAAACATTGACTGTAGTACAGTTTGCACTACCTGTTATGTTACCCGCAACTCCTGACGTCAATACTGGAGTTGTCATTGTTAAGGTTGCGATTGTATCAAGTCCAGTTACTTCGTCGCTTGTTGCTCCGATTGTGGCCTCAATTTTTGTACTGAATTCTTCATTTACAATAAATCCATCGGTTGCATTAAGCTGAAAAGTATAAGTCCCCAAACTGGCGTCAACATTGGAATAGACTTTTGAACCGCCTGAATCACCTGTAATTGTGATATTAACATTTGTAACATTTGCGGATGTCCAATTCAGAGTTTGATTAGTTTCAAGTTCAAAGTTTCCTGAAAGTGGCGAAGTGATAGAGATGGAAGGAAGCCCAAAACCTATTGTTGGAATTCCTGAACTGTCTGTTGTAGCAAAAGACCCGAACCCCTGATCGGTTGTAGCAAAAGACCCGTCTGTATTCTGGACAACCTCATTTACATCTACAAAAAAAAGCGTTGAATTGATAGGCATGGACGGTTCAACATTAGCCTGAAAAGTCCCTGCTGTAAAAAGAACGCTATCACTTTCAATGTCTGATAAAGTAACTCTTTGTGTCCCAGTATTATTAATTGTAAATGTTTCGGCACTTTCCTTAAATAACCCTGTATCTGAGTATTCTTTTGGAGTAGGTGTAATATTTATTATCTTAGTCATTATAAATTACCTATGTCAATATTCCCTGCTATTATATAAGCCATTTCGGTATCACCTATTGTAATATTATCAGAACTTGCCGGTGCGGGTGAAGTTCCAATTTTAATAGTATAGTCTGTTATGTCCACGTTTGCAAAACTATTTAACACGTCTGATAGACTGTCAGCACCATAAACAACCACGTTAGATCCCATTGTAAGGGTAGCAGCCCACGCTATAATATCATCTTTTACAGCTGTTTTGTTGTCTGCTGATAGTGTCGGGGAAGTATCTATATCTATATAAATGGTTTCGGTGTCAGCTCTTGAAAAGGTTATTGTTCGTACAGAGTTTCCTACTGTTACATCTTCAGAATAACTTGTAGCTGTTGTTGATACGGTTCTAATACCTTCGGGCTTACTTTTTGCTATTGCTTCCGCTATTTTGCTGTCAGTAGTCGCATCAGCCCCGCCAGCATAATAAATAACAGGCTGTATAGTGTGTGCTCTCATTCCGTCTACTGTTACATTTTCCTCATTCTCAATTAATTTAATTGCTGCGACTTCGGTATATCCCTCTGTATCTGCATCATCATTAATATCTGTTATAGCGTTCTCAATAGCTGATACTCTGAGGGTTCTGGCAACTGTAGGGACTTGAAAAAGCCTAATTCTATATTCATCATCAGTTTCAAGATCAGTACCGTTTATAAAAGTTGAAGAAACTGAATTAGTACCGCTTGTCAGGTTTGCAGTCGGTGTAGCGATAATTGAAACATCATCTGTGGTAACGGTAGTCGACCCTGTATTTATCGCTGTAACGTCAATTGTGTTAGCTCCCAGAGTCAAGTCTATATCTGCGACTGTCTGATATTCTGCATCAGGATCATTGGAACCCCTGAATATTGTTCCAGAGGCTAAAGTTATGCCCGCAGCAGCGACTACATTATAATCTCTAATATTAGCATAAGTAGCAGCTAGTCTGGGCTTACCGAGTAAAGCACCGATAATGTCAAGCCCTATTCCTGTGGCTGTAAGTCCCATTTGTCCATATACAGATTCCGCAAGATCAAAGGCATCTTTAAGACCTTTAGCGTATATATCTCTAAGCTGTCCTAAGACTTCTTCAGGAAGGAGATTAACATAAGGGTCTATAGTTGTTTCAAACTCTGTTTTTTGTTCTGCTAATATCTCCGCAAGGGTCTTATTGGTAAATCCTGTTGAATCAATCATATTACTATATCTCCCACTTTAAAGTTTCCATCTTCTGTATTTATTGTGTCAATCGTAACGGTTAAAATATTGCTTGCAAAACTGCTTTTATATCCTGTAATTGATTTTATCCAAGACTTTTTACTGAGCCATAATTTAACCTGAGAATCAAATAGAGGTTTATTATCCTGAGTAGTATATCCAGTATTGAAATAGTCAATACCATATTCCTGATTAAGGAAGTATTCACCTTTCGCTATTCTGAAAAATACTGTGAGGTTTTGGATAATAGCTTCTTTACCTTCTAACAAAGATATTCTACCGTCAGTGTAAACTATGCCACCTGTTGCAGTGTTTATTTTAACTACTTTCATGTTACGCCCCCGCTTCCTGTTCCTGTAACATCGGCAGGATTAAGATATTCAGCTGTTACGGTTGTTGATACAACTGCGTTTGCTGTTATGTGGTCTACAATTACACCGCCTATCGTTTGCCATACTGTTTCAAGGTTAGCTTTCTGTTCATCTGTGAGCAAACCTATTGCATCTTTAATCGCTGTGCCTAGTGTGTTTCCGCTTAGTGCCATTGTTTATGCCTCAAAGTCGTGTGTTTTTACTAAAAGTTCGATTATGTTTGGCGTTAATGGACCCAACATTGCAAGAAAGTTAGCCTGTGTAGAAAGCGGAGAGGGTCCAAGGGCTGTTGTCACAGTAGTGGTTGACAGATTAGTAATAACATCTTGTATATAATCTCCAAGTTTGCCAACTAGTTTAATCCAGTCTTCCGTAACACCAGAAAGCTCTATAGATCCGTCAGAGTGGAGTATCACTTTCATACTACCATTCCTAAACTCAGCGTTACCATCTATAGTTATCTTCTTTTGGTCGGTCTGAAAATCAGGTTTAAATTTGCAATCATCAATATTATGCGAGCGGGGAGATTCTACATCTACGGGCTCTTCATTACCACCATCCATAAGTGCGGATATGTCATTATCATATATTGTTATACTTCCTGTTGTTCCTTTCTTTACAGGAAAACGGATATAGGCATCTTCATAACTTGCAGGAAAATCAACGTCAACATCGTAAAGCTCTATAAGGTCATATTCACCTGTTATTTCATCCAGGGACTTTGTAAGCACTTCTAAATTGACTGTACTATCTGAATTTAATTTAGTTACTACACAGGGAAGGGCTGATTTAGAATCTTTTACTCTTTTATTTACAAGTGATATTACAGCTTTTGCAAGGGGACTACTCAACTTTTTCATGAGCTACCCCCGTCATTTTCCACATATCACTTGCTTTATTTCCGCCTGTTCCTTTAAGTTCAGTTATAGTAAACTTTTCATCAGAGATATAATCACCACTTGAGGTTTTAGCGTTTATTTGCACAGTTTTTGAAGGGTATAAATTAGGGATTAACTGGCATTCAAACTCTATGCCACCTACTTCTATTTTCTTTCCTTTAGCGTTTTTAAGGGTTACAAAGTTACGTTTAATGGATTTTAAACCAGTATAAGGAGCAAGCTCGATCGCTGTGTCCGATTCAGCGAACATCTTACGGATAACTAGTTCATTATTAATTATATCAGCTTCAAGCCCTCTGGGGTTTAAAAGATCGTTCATTGATTTTCCTAATTTACCTAAAACAGTAAATCCTTTTTTCTTTCTTTTACCCTTTTGTTTTTTAGGTACGTCTATCTTATCGCTTGATATAGCTTCATTAGTGAGCTTTTTAGCTGTCTCATATACCTGAGCGGGCAACTCTACAAGAGCTGAAAACATAGCCCCACCCATATCTTTTAATATATCTATAAAATTAGTCTGTTTAGTGTAAGCACCTTTAAAAACTACATCCTGTATGCTATCACCTAAGACAAGTTTTATTTCAGTAGTGTTCTGTACCCTGCCTACTGTGTAATCGGTTACTACACCTGAAAATAGAAGCCCTGTATTATCATCATAGCCTCCATTAACCTCTACAAATAGGGTTTTGGCTTTTTCTACACTGGTATAAAAACTTAAATCAGCGTTGTTGATTGTTATCTGTGCGGTGTCAGGTTCTTCTATTCTGCCTGTTCTGGCAAATCTAAACTTTATATGTAAGGGGTTTGAAGCATTTTCTTTAGATCCATATTCAGCTGTTAATCCTGTTGTTCTGTTTGTTACAGATACTTCAAGTTTTCTATCTACATTAAGCACTTTCCACCACCGTTAAAGCTATTTCGTCACCTAATTGGTCATAATCAGGGGTTGCAGTTACGAACATAGTCGAGTTTTCGGGCATCTTAGATACATTGACATAATTAAAATAATCGATCCCAGCAACTAAAGGAATACCGTTATAAAGGTCTTCATCAGGGTTACTCAATGATATATGCCATAAATTAGAGCGTACATTCCAATTTAAAACCATTCTGTAAACGATGCTTTCTACTGATACCCTAAATGAAAAGTTTGCTGTTTTTCTGCTTAAATCAATATCGTATATCATTATAGCACCTTATTATAAAGAGTATCTAAAGTGGTTCTGTCAACTCCTTTTTTAGAAGTAGCGTCAACTTTGTTCTTTGGGACTTTGCCTTTATCCGTTTTCGTTGTAGTCTGTTTGGCTGTGTCTGAATCTTCAGGGTCTAGCTGTGCGTTAAAGCTCTCTATAGTCTCTGAGGTCTGATATTCTCTGAAGGTCGCTGTAAGCCCTATGGTGTTACCTGAAGTGTTGTCCTTAATAGGTCTGAGGCTTCTAATGGTCATACTTTCATATATGCCTTCGTGGGTACGAACTTTCATTACCGCAAAGTTTATTCTAAGCATTTCAAGATATTCCCAGACAACTTTAGAAAACTCTTCATCCTCTGCAAGTGCCTGTTGTCCGATAAATGAATAGGTAGACGGATCATCATATAGAGTTATTTCCTCGGTAATTTCAAGAGGCTCGTTTGTTGCATGGTCTGAGATAATATTTCTATCAGATACAGGGTCTTCAGAATAAGTAGTATTATGAGTGGAACCGCTATTAGTAGTAAACAGCTCCAACCATATAGAACTGTAAGGGGTTATCTCTTGCCCTATTTTCCTTATTGGTACGGGATATATTTTAGGTGGGTATATAATTATCATTCTGCCGCCTGTATTACTACTGAGGCATCATCCTGCCTTTCATCGTTAATATAAACATAATAGTTGTCAGGAATCTTTGATTTTGATTGTCCGTTCTCTTTTGTAACCCTGTCAGGCACACCAGCTCCAAAAGTTGTTTTTGAATCAGGCGTATAATCAAGCATCTTGTTTCTTGCATAAAATTCACTTGCTTTTCTTTGCAGGGTTTTAGGGTCAGCGGTCAAAAACTCCCAAAAACTATTACTCGGTGTTTTCGTTCTACGGTCTATTGCTGTATCCTGCTCTTTCTCTATCGCTGTTTTAGGTGGTTTTGCAAATTTTCCCGTATTTGTTAGCCACATATACCAGTCAGAGCCTGCTATTTCTGATTTCCAATAATTCATTATGTTCTGCAAATCTTCATACATAGTATGAAAAACAGTGTGCTTATCGGTGAAAAGAACGTTCATTAATTCAATTGCCACCAATGTTAAAAATATAATACTAGCGCCAATTAACAACAATTTAAGGTTGGCAAGCAATCCAGCTTTACCCATTAAAGCTATAGACACAGCGAGCTTGCCCAAATTAACTATCAACGTTCCAAACTTCCAAGTAGCGAAAGCAGAGCCGATTAAAAATACAGCTTCAGCTAAAGCGTAAAAAGTGGTTTTTAAGTTATCGTTTTCCTTGCCCCAGTCATAGAAGGATTTTAGAACATCTTTAATTATATTTTTATTAGTGTCTGAACCTATATCACGCATTGCCAGCCCGAACAGAACGCCGACATTTGATGCTAAGCCTCCAGTGGTCTTACTTCTTTTTATCATCAAACCGTCAAATCTACCGCCAGCTTTAGTCATTATGTCAAAGGCTTCGGCTACCATTTGAAAACTTATTCCACGAGCCGAGATCATTTCCTGAACAGCTCCTTTTGATTTCCCTGTCATATCGCTTAATACTTCGAGAATAGGAACGCCTGCCATAGCAAAATCACGGAGTTCACGCCCTGCCAGATACCCCATATTCCGTACCTGTCCGAAATTCATTGCAAGTCTATTCATTGGAACGCCAAGACCTGAAGCAACATCACCCATCATTCGAGTTTCTTCTATAACATTTTCAAACGTTGAACCCATTGCAATCATCATTTTAACAGTGGATTCAGCCTCTTCAAAAGAAAAGGGCGTTTCAAGTGAAAGGTCTCTCATGTCGTTTATAATCTTAGTTGCCTTTTCAGCACTTCCAAGCATAGTCTCAAAAGCAACTCTGGTATTTTCAGACTTAGCACCTGCTTCAGCGATCTTTTTAATGCCATATCCTAACCCTGCAAGGACTAAGCCAAGGGAAAAGGCTGATGATTTAACAGCTTTTAGATTCTGATCGAATGACATTAACTGTTTCCCGTCTGCTTTAACGCCTAGGGTTACTAAGAGGTCTCTAATCGTTGTTGCCATCTTTTTTCCTATAGTATTCGTTTACATCATTTTCAGCACTTATCAAATCTGAGATATGCAATAGTCTTACAAAGGGCATTTTTATAGCGTCTCCGTATCCACAGTATCCGTTTTTGACAGCTGTCCAAACGAGGTTAGGGCGTTCTGAGATTTCTCTGTAAATTTGTTCAATAGTTCTGTCAGATCCGCTGGGATACAGCCGTTTTCGAGGGCTGTATTCCAATGTTCCCCCAAGTAGTGCCTGACAGCCTCCGTAAGTATTCTGTCATACATAATGAATCCATATTTATTCATAATGGTTTTCTGATTTTCAAACTTACTCATTGGAAGGTCATCTACTGTGGTTGTTCTGAACATAACCGTTCTAATCCGTTCAATGTCCTTATCATCAAGCATTTGCTTTGCTACTGTACTCCAATCTATCTTGGATATGTCAGTGTCAAGTCCGCCCATAAAGTTAGGGATAATACCTGAGACTTTAGCGAGGATAAGTCTGTAAACCTTTTCATGTTCAAAATTGTCTGAGTCTGTAAATTGAACCTTCGCTTTTCCTACTTCAATTTCTTTTAACATAATGCACCTCTTGTTTTAATTTATACCTGTGGTAATACTAGTTCAGTAAGATCATCTCCAGCACCACCGAAATTAGGCACGTCAAGCTGTCCTACAAGTTTCCATACTGTATCACCTACATCAGTCCCAGCAGGACTTGAAACAGCATTAACCTTACCTTTACTTGAACTAAGCACCTGAGTCCCGTTGTTTTTCCATAGGAAGGAAACAGTAAGATTCTGCATCCAGCACTGATTAAGAAAGTCGTTTGAATTGCTTGTCTGCGGAATATTGAGCGTTACAGTAAAGTTTTTCCAGCCGGGGTGTTTAGTGAAAATAATCCTTCCTTTTGAGTTATCCGTTTTGGTCGTGTTCTTTTCATTATCAAGGGAAAAGTCCATTGACCCGATATTTACACCGTGTGCAACCCCTGAGCCTGTTATAATGACGTTCTGATCTTCTAAAGCATAATTCATAGTTAGCCTCCTATTTAATTTTGCCTGTTATTTGTATTTTACTTATCGAGTTCGTTTTTTCTGAGTCTGCAAGGATACCATCAAGGAACTCATTAAGTTTCTTTGTTGCATCGTATGTAGCTAAATCAGGCATCGTAACGTCAATTGAACCCTCTACAAGTAATCCCTGATCCACGCCTTTTGTCTGCATTGTAGTAGTGATAAGATTCTCAATTGCATCAAACCAGAACTGTGAAAAGTAAACATTAGGATTCGTCTGCAACATATTCATGAGAGCGTTACTTACAACATATTCAAGATAATCCTTTATCCAGAGTGATTTAGCACTTACGCCTGTAGTTGAAAGAAGTCCCTGAGCGGAAGTTGAACCGCTTGAAGTCCCCATAATAGTTGATTTAAGATTAATACTTTCGCATCTTGCGTACTTCTTAGCTATTAAATTGGTTATAGCGGAGTCTGTGAGCGTGTCAGCGGTGATTAAAGCAAGTGGGGCATAGCTAGGGTTAGTCGCACCGAAAAAGTCTGGTATCGTTGCACCAAGCTCACAGGCTACAAGACTGTAAGTAGTGTCGGATGAATAGTAAAGGTGTGATCTTGCAAACCTACTTAACATTGTACTTCCAATATCTGTCGTTGCACTGCCTATAGCGTCTGCGGTTGCTGTAACTGCATGGAGCTGTCTTTTGTCTGCTTCTACAAGAGTTGTGAGCGTGTCAAGAGTCGTTTCAAGTGTTGCGTCAACATCAGGGCAAGTAAAGTAGAAATCTGAATTGCTTGCCTTAATAGCAGCATAAGCAGTTCCCCACGTTTCAACGGCACTTCCAAATATTGTCTTAGTTACTGTAACAGTCGAAACACTTGTAAGGGCTGTGATAGTACAGCTCATAACGTCAAAGTCTGTTTTCTCGTCTGTTGCGCCTGTAAACTCAACTGCAAACCCTTCTTTATCTCCTGCCTGTGTAGCTCCAGTGTTAAGCGTTACTGTTACTTCCGTAATCGCTGCAAGTGACTCAAGTGCTGATTTAACTGCTGCTACATTAGCATCAAAAGCAATAGCTGCAGTCGTTAAAGCACCGAGAGTAATTGTAAACTCTCCTGCGGTCGCATCGGCATCAAATACGAATGTCTGAGTACAGTTAGCGTCTGAGAGTTTCTTTCCAAGCATCAGGTTGTTAGGTGATCCGCCTTTTCTTCCTACCTGACCGAAATGTGAAGTAGCGAAATTAAAGAAATCCCCTGAACTATAGCCCGCCGTGGTGACTGCTTCAAGAGTAGTGAAAATCTGTGTTCTTTCGTCTGTATCGGTTATCTCTGAAATAACCATTGGAACAGAAAAAGTGTCCTCAAGTGAAAATGATGGCGTAGCGAGTGAAAAGGTTACGACTGCCACATCCTGTTGTTTAGTTCCCATTTTTTATCTCCTTTATGGTTGTGTTACGTCAAATTCAGCACCGTCAACATCTCCACGTATACGGCTTAATCTCGATGCTGTTATAGTTCTGTCTATGGTGTATGCCAGCATGAAGTCTACTGAGCATCTTTTAGTATAATTTGTTTCCTCTATAGCTGTTAAATCAGTTACAGGCATTGACTTTCTAATAACTAATCCAGATATTTTAAGCGTTAATCTGACATCATCATAAAATTGACTGTCAACTATTGCGTCTGCTATCTGAAAATAATCAGCCTGCGAAAACACATTTACTGATAATGTCAAGTTTTTATAAGTACGGTATGTTATTTTATCTTTAATTAATCCTGCATCATCAGGATATAGTTTATCAGCACTTGCATCTAAATTACCTGAAGTGATAATACCTAAGAGAATGTAATTATCAGTTGGCTTGGCTTCATCCTGATCGTCCCAGATAATAGTCATAGCAGGATATATAGAGTACATCCAATCATAAATAGCGTCTTTATGTGCCTGTAAAATCCTACTCATTGTCCCCTATCCTTTACAAATAAAATCTCATTCCTGCCTATACTTGTAATACCTTCAAACGGTTCATTGGTCATTGCAATATATATAATCCCACCTATCGTAGTCGAGTCATTTAAATGGATGTCTTCATGTGTCATAAACAATCTAACGTCCCTGTTTCTGTAACCCTCGGGAAGTTTTAACAGGTCATCTTTACCCGCCGGCTGTAAATTACCTGTCGCAGTGAACGTAGTGGTAGTTCCTGCTGAGTAAGTACCTTTTGTTAATGTCTTTCCGCTTACTCTGGATATTGTTAATGTGTCTGTATCAAATATACTCATTTTTTAACCTGAAAATATGTTATTATTGCCAGCCATATTAAAGAAGCCGTTTGACTTATAGTGGTAAATATGCCGCTGGTTTTTGACTGAGCGTTTTTAATTTTATCAATATCTTTGGCATTATCTTTTACTGTTATCTTAATATCTTCAAACTTTTCACAGGTATTTTTTTCCATTATATCCATGCGGTCTATAATGTTTTTATCCATGCCGGTTATTCTTTTATCTATACTTCCAACCAGCACTTCCATATATTCACGATCACTAGCCATTTTAGACCTCTTTTTCTATAAACGTACAATCTTCTATTACACCGCCGAAAGCAGACAGGGCAACTACTGTTAAGGATATAACAGCACAAAATTCTTTTATAGAATACTTAGACTCTTTTGACATTTACGGACTCCTTTTCAATTTCAGGTTCAGGTGCAAATTTTATACTGTACTCAGCAGGTGTTATCATAGTTGATGCCATCTTATCAACCTCCTATCGGTCTTATTTTCCATAATATTGCTTTCCAGAGTATGCCCTTATCTATAAGGGGCTGGTTCTTCCCTTTACGCTTAATGGTGCTTTTAGCGTTCGGAGTTGCCCAAGATGAAGCGGTTTTTATTTTCTTGACTATTTCCGTTCTCATAAAAGCACCGCCATATCCCGCAGATTTTCTGAGGGTGAAGCTAGGTTTTAACATATTTATTTTTATTACATTTCCAATCACCCTAAAAGCATTTTTTTCCTGTTCATCAAAAGTCGACCGCATAAACGATCTTTCGGGTATAGCCTTTATTGAGCTTTGCCCAAGACCCTCCCGTATAAGTGACAGTCCTTTTCTAGAAGACCCTAAATCTTTTCCTTTTATTTTATCCACACCATACTCATTATAAGCAGCATATTCAGCTATACTTTTGCCGTCTCTTGTAGATGTAGAAAAGACACCGATATCAACAGATACTTTGTTCTGTTTAAGTAATCTTTTAAGATTCCCATAACCCATATCAGTGTCTCTAATTATGCTCATACCACTATCACTCCCAGAGAGTCCGTGCAACTCCTGATAACAGCGTTATATAACCGACCGTATTTAGTCGAGTCATATCTATTAGCATCAGGAATACTTCTTACAAAGTCTGAATACTCTATCTCTGATCTTCCTGCACGCTCCTTTTTCACCGCCCCACCAGAGGGGCTAACCCCCCCAGCAGTCGGACTTACCGCCAAGGTCAAGAGGTGCGAGGCGAGATAAGTTTTTGCCATATCCTCTTTATAGGTACAGGCTGGTAATGATACCAGATTGTCCGCATAAGCTATCATTTGAGTGAATACACCATCACTTACAGTTGACAGCTCCGGGGCTATTAAGAGTATGGTCGCTTTACTTGTCATTTGTTCAACTTCTTAATCTTGTTTGTTCTCATTGCTTTGGCTGAACTGTTTGTAAGCTCAAGAGCTTCAAGAGCTTCGACTGTCTCACAATCCTTAACCCATCCACACTGTTCTTTTGCGCTCGATTTCTGAGGGGCTGGGGCTTCTACCTTAGTTTCTGTCTTTTCGACTGCTACGAAGCCGTCAGACACAACAACTACATGGTTCTTTTTCATTGCTTCAAGACAGCCTGTATCTTTGAAAAGCTCTGTTGCCTTTACATTCGATTCATCTTTCGTTTCATTGTCAGTAAATGTGATTGAGCTGTTAGGAGCAAAAGCCACCTTTTTCTTGCCTACACCTACATAATAGATAAGCGGGGCTTTATTGCCGCTTGTGTTTACTTTAATAATCATTTCCGCACCTCTCGTTTTAAGTTATATACCGTACATATAGTTGAAAGATATCGGTCTATAGATAACTGTTCCAACTGTTTCTGTTTCGGAAGGGACTTCACTTGTAAGACCCGACCATTCCTCTGGGTAAGACGTAACGTCCATAGGTTTCACGAACTCCACGCTGTCAACACCGTCGTTATACATACAAGCCATTTTAGTTGAGCCTGTTCCTGCTGTTGCACATTCAGTTCTAAAAGCTATTTTTATTCCTACACCGTTTTCGTCTGTAAGTCCTTTCTCAATAGCCTGTCTGAGTGTGTCAGTGATACCACTTGAAGCGTCGAACTTCTGATCCATAACAGATTTATAAGCAATAGGTACAAGGTATCTGTTAGGGCTTATAGCACCTTCAGAAGCCTCGAATATTGTCTGAAACTGTGTCTTAGCATCATCGTATATTTCCTGCATAGTCTTATCGGCCCAACTTCTGGAAGTAACTCCAGCATTCATTGGGGCTTGTGTGGCTGTTACATAAGCATCATTAAGAAGCCCTGTTTCGCCGTGTACTGTCGATCCGATATAAGCTATTGCGTTGTCTTTCTCTGCAAAACCACGTCCAACTGCATTAACCTTTCTGTTGCGTATTGGAACACCGAGAAGGATCATTTTTCTAAGCTCTATTCTGGTTACTGAATAACCAAGACCGATATTCTTATTCTTATGAACAATCTCTTCACCTGTGATCTCTACCATAGGAACTTTGCCGTTATCACCGATAAATTCAGCTTCATAAACAGAGTCTTCCTGTTTCCAACTGAATGTTTCAGCTCCAGCAGCACAAGCAGTCATATTGACGCTCATATCTTCAGGGTATCTGAGAGTTCTTTTAATAACTTCGTGCATCCTAGGGTCACGGCTTCTAAGCGTAAGGGCAAGAGCTACAGCAGCACTATCAGCGTCCACAAATACATCATTGTCAAGGGTCTTGTCATTTCCTGCATCATCAAGGATGTAGCCTTTTGCGTCTTTCATAACTGGAAGTACAGAGTCCTTTTCAAGTTTAACCTTTCTAGGTGTATAATCAGGAACAAGCCTATCTACCCAGCCATATCTCTCTTTTGCGTCTTTGATAAATTTTTCACTTAATCTCATTGTTTCCTCCGTTATGCTGGCAGGTTGACGTCAAGTTCAACCAAGCCTGTTGTTGAGTCATACTGGAGTACAGAACAACCAGCGAGGGCAGCTGCTGTTGAGCTATCATCGTCTGTTCTTACGCTTCCAATAACTGTCTTTCCTGTGCCGTTCGCTGTATGTCTAATGTACACTGTATCACTAATGAGTATTGCTTCCTCCGCAACAGCCCAAACAGTTCCACGTCTTACATAATTAATATCAGCATTGATCTTCCAGCCTTCATCTGACTGTTCTCTTGTCTGTGTATATTCTGAAATTCCCAAAGCCCTGCGACTTGTAATATCAGCAGCTACGCTAGGAAGCATTGCCATATCTTCGTCATTTGCGTCTGAACTGACAAAAAGCCCGAAAGCAATTGCAGCGGCGTTAGCATTAACAACAGCGGTCGTGCAGTTAGTAGTAGCAGCGAGTGTATAAGTAGTTCCAACTGTATCAGAAACGATCGTAATAATAGCAGCGTCACTTGTAGCTGTTATGGATGATTCCTGTGCATTAAGTATCACAACGAGTCCAGTAGCTATTACAGTCGTGCTCTGTGAAGTCTGGGCAACACTACAATTGGTCGTACCAACTACTGTAATTGTTCCTACTACACTTTTAACTATTACTGTTTCAGTCCCACCAAGTGAAGCGACTGCAAGAGTCTCACCAGCATTAATAGCGATGATAAGAAGAGCTGCAATCTCCGCTTTAGACAATGTAGCAGCACCGACATTAACAGTATAGCCAGTTCCATTTACTGTTGCAGTAGTCGCCAAATTAGCGGCTGTAACGGTTACGGTCTTTGAATCGTAAGTATAACCAGTTCCATTTACTGTTGCAGTAGTCGCCAAATTAGCGGCTGTAACGGTTACTGTGTCTTTCTTTACAGAACCATTAACCTTTGTGTCAATAAAATAATTCCCGTTGCTGGATCTCATTCCAGCGGTTGCTTTGTTTGCGTAAGTATCTACGCTAGTCTGTCTAGCCATTTCATCCCTCCTTATTTATCTTCTTTGAAAATTGCATCTTCAACGGACTCGGCTTTACCGTCTCCAATTTTGCTCTTATTAGCCTTAACAGCATCTTCAGCCATGATCTTGGCACTTCTCCAAGCTGTATCAAATACCGTCTCATTGTCTTCATCCTTGATGTTAAGCGATTTAAGATAATGATCTATAATGGATTCCTTGTTTTCCTTGAGGTTTTGTTTCTTCTCAAGTTTCAAAGCATCCATAATAGATTCCACTTCAGAAATCTCCTTAGCCAGTGCTTCAACCTGTGCATCAGTTACAGCTACTTTTTCAAGGTCTTTTACCTTGTCTTCCAGTACCTTTGATTTTGCGTCAGATACCTTGATCTGTGCTTCAAGGTCTTCATTCTTTTTCTTCGTGTCGTTAAACAGCTTTTCGGCTGCTTCCACTATTTTGACGTCTGTGTCTTCGACCTCAATAGTAGAATCCTGAAATCTTAGTTTCATCTTTTTTTTCTCCGTCATGCTATCAATTAGTAATTTGACTTCGCTTCCTGCTCTGCCTTTTGGCACTAGAGCTATATGGTTATATCTAATATTCTCTTGAGTCCCATCGTAGGATTCCCCCTCAAAAGTTCCTTTATTGTCTGACATTTGAGCGTCATAGCCACAGCTTAATTCAATTGCTTTTCCTTTACTTATAGAGTCATTTACAAAGTTAATGGCTTTTGAATCCTTAATTATCAGCTCGCCTGCTAGGAATTTGTCTGATTGTTCTACTGATAGGACTTGCCCAACTTCTACGTCTTTCCAGTTATCAGGCGTTACCTTTTCTGTAGGGTGGGTTATTGTAAGTGACTTGCCAAGTATAGTTGCCATTGAATCGGCGTTAAAGACCTGTGAGGCGTCTCTATATAGTAAGCCTCGACCTATACCGTTATAGTCGTATATTCCCGTACGGGCAAAATTAGCAGGTATAATTAAATAACCTTCGTCAGTTTCCTTGACATTCTTTGAATTAATTTCAACTCTATCAAAAAACTTCATTGCATTTCCTCCAGCAATCTGCTAATATTATTCCGTAATGTTTTCGTAATTGCAAGTGAGAGGTTAATTTGACATACATTAAAGATGAAAAGGATAAGTTCAACATTAAGTCAACTATATGGTCAAGTGGTTCATGGTGGGATAGGTTAGGGCGTGGGTCTTATCAGCTTGACTTATCTAAAAGCGAGATTATAAGAAGATCGGTTACTGATTATTTAGATTCTAAAGCAATTGAGAGAAATCCGAGGTAGAAGTACACCGACAATTATATAATGATCCGGGTATATCGCCGTTAATATCGCCTCTAATCCAATTAAATTTATGATTATTATTTGCAAGGTGCTGTTGTCTTGGATTCTTTAAAGTGGTGTGATGCCAGATAAAATCCGTGATACCTATTGAGAGGTTTCTTGACTTAGTAAGTGATCCAAACATTTTGCCCGTTTCAGTCCTTGCTATTGTTTCAGCACGTCTAAAGCTCTTGCCTGTTATTTTGAGAATGTCCTTTTTAATTGCCTGAACACTTTCACCGCTTGTTACACCTAATACAACCTTCTTTCTGACAGCCTCTATAAACTCCGCTTCAACACTCTTTATTAATACTACATTTCTAGTCACGAAATCGCCTAATAACGGTGCAAGCCAAGGTTCAGGAGCTAAAGGTATAATCCCTAAGCCCTGTTTAAAGTGCCTGTTTAACTGTAAGCGGTTATTATAATTTATCTGCTGTGCCTGTGAAGCAAGGTCGATTCCTAGTCGCTGTTCCTCTATACCTGTCAGTAATTGGGACTGTGCCTGTCTGAATATCTCATTTGCTTTATCACCTGAAGCATCTATTGTCATTTCCTGTTTATGGGCTTTGACAAGTAAGCTAATCTCAGGGTCTATTAAAGCTCTTATCTCTGTAACGGTCTTTCTTAATTGTCTTTTAATGAAGTGCTGATATGACATTTCAGGTACATGAGGATAACGGAGGGGCTTGACATTCTTTGAGGGTTTAGTGTTCGATAGCCTAATCTGTTCTTTCCAGAATTTACGGCGTTCTGCTATACTCAAATATCAGCCCCTTTTTTTATAATAAGTATCTTTTCACCGTCTTTCATCTCTAAGTCTGCACAATTTTCTATCTTTTCACCACCATTCTTGCCTGTTGTATAAGCCTCTATATCATATCTAATAATCTTAATTTCAGACTCTTGTACTTCCAGAACACCGCCACCTACACGCTCAAACTTTATTAAGACACTTTTGTCCGTTTCATGCAAAGACATAAATTTATAAATAATATCTTTTCCTTTTACAGCTTCTTCACAGTCTCTTATTTCGTGTGGTCTACAGCATCCATCATCACTATTAAAAACACAATCAGTACATGAGTGCTTGCCTGTTTCTACTACTTCCAACTCCATTGTTATAATGCTTCCTACTTTCACCTCACACCCCCTTTTTTAAAATCATTGGTTGCTGTGATGGTATACGGTGTTGCTTGTTCGGTTGGAAACATAAAATACATATTACCGTCTTTATCTGAATTGAAGTTAGCAAGATGGATTGTAGTCACTGGCTTTTTCAGCATATAGCACACGTCACATATAGTCTTACTCATTGAGCCTGTTGATAACGTCCATTCTTTACCGCAATTATGACATATCACCTCACACCCCCTTTTTTAGTAAATA
>Ga0208771_1000781_pt1 | contig 18509 bp, 17 predicted proteins | sample AntAceMetag02UKX_FD_184775 | JGI IMG/M metagenome (GOLD analysis project Ga0208771, IMG submission 184775) | Saline lake microbial communities from Ace Lake, Antarctica - Antarctic Ace Lake Metagenome 02UKX (SPAdes) (version 2) | ecosystem: Environmental > Aquatic > Non-marine Saline and...
GGACAACATTACTGCTGAAGGCATCGAGAATCAGCAGGTCAAATCCCTGCGGCGGTTCGTTTTCCATCGACAGCCTCGCGTCACCCATTATCACATCGACTTTCGCCAGGGATTTGTCAAGGTACGAAAACCACGTCGTAGCAAGGCGTTTAACCTCCGGATTTATCTCGTAAAACCGAAAGTAGTCACCCTCCTCGCCGTAGATAGCTACAGTGCCGACCCCGAGACCGACCGCGCCGATGCGTTTGTCGGTCTGTCTTGGCAAATTCTCAATCGCCAGCCCTACGCCGGTCTTGCGGCCGTAATAGGTCGTCGGCTCGAAGCTCTTGAGTAGATCGTAAAACTGCGAGCCATGATAGGTCGTGCCGTGCTGGAGTGTATGCCGATGAAAGGCCGGGTTGTCGGCATGTTCTTCCCAGATGGTCAGGACGCCGAAGAAGTTGCGGGTGTTGAGAACAGCCGTTTCGAAGTCCGCTCCCCGTCGCCTCTGTGCCGAAATCGCGAAAGCGCCGACGACAAGAATTACCACCGTCCACACAAGCTTCCTCCTGCCGCCGGCAAACGCCGGGCTCTTATCCGCTAACAGCAGGAAAAGGCAGCACGCTAATATACCGACGTAAAGCTCGTGGTAAGCGTTGAATATCAAAGGCGCTACCACCGCGACGAACAGCCCACCCAGCGCACCGCCGAGTGAAATCATAAGGTAATATCGCGTCAGATGCCGCGGCGCAGGCCGGATGCGATACAACTCCCCGTGACATACCATGCAGCAGGCAAAGAGCAGCCCGCAATGAATCAGTATCTGATGTAAGGCGGCGATTTTGTCTTCTCGCATCCGCCCGTACACTGCTGCGCCTATAGCCAATATAAACGCAATCAGAAACACCGGCCGAACATACCATCTCTCGTGATGAAAGCAGATAATGAACGAGAGCAGATAAATGCTCAGCGGAACTATCCACAGCAGGGGTATCACCGCGATGTCCTGGCAAATCTTATTCGTCACCGCCAGCAGCTCCACCGAAGCCCCCGCCGCAAGTGCAAGCCAGAGCAGCAGTGTCCCCAACTTGATTGAATCGTCCTTTGCCTCGCCGATATTTTCATCGACAGTTTGCGCCGCCGGCGTTTTCAAAAGCTTCGCCGCGCACCAGGCCGAAAGCAAAGCAAAGACAACCAATCCGCCCGACCACATATGCACCTGCGCCTGCCGTGAAAGGGCGGGCTCGACAACAAAAGGATAACTGACCAGCGCAAGCAGCGAGCCAGCGTTCGAAAATGAATACAGCCGATACGGCGACTTCCCCGAATGCACCCGCGTGAACCAGTTCTGCATTAAAGGACCCGTCGACGAAAGAACAAGGTAGGGCAGAGCGATACTAACCGTGAAAATAAACAGAATCTGCAACACCGGCATCCGTGAGTTGGTCGGTTTCCAGCCTGCCCTTGTCACAACAAAAAGTACGAGCAGTGCGGCGGCAATCAGAGAAAGATTGAGAGTCACCTGTCGCCGTGGCTGTAATCGACTCACGCTTACGTGGGCATAAGCATATCCTGCCAACAAAAAGACCTGGAAGCAAAGCAGGCAAGTGGTCCAGACCTCGGGACTGCCGCCGAACCAAGGCAGGATGTACTTGCCGAACAAGGGCTGCACTTGAAACAGCAGAAACGCCCCGACGAACACCGTCACCGCAAAGAGGACTTCCGAGCCCTGTGGTTTTGGGATCGAAAAGATGCTAAGGACGTTCTTGCCGAAAGACTTCATTTAACCTGATTGCCCTGCTTAACAAAAAAACTGCCCATGTGCTCACAAAATCGGCAAAAAGAAACAGCATCAACAACGGCAAAGTCTGTTGATGCCGAACCCGTTTGCAGAAGGGTGAGAGACGGGATTCGAACCCGCGACCCCTGGAACCACAATCCAGTGCTCTAGCCAACTGAGCTACTCCCACCATAACTCTTCCTCCCGCCAAAAAGGCAATTATAGCAGGCTCGCTCATTTACGTCAATGCTCCTATTTGCATCAATCTCCTTGCGCGGGGTCAGTTCAGTTTTTTGTCTTTCCAGTATTTTGTGCCGGCGAGGGTCGCCTGGAGGGTGAGTCCTGACTCTGTCATTGAGTATACCTCGATTCCGGCGATGATGTCTCCTTCGGCGCTCAATTCGCCTCCGGTGTGGCCTGCTTTGGCGGCGGCGTCTGCATGACCGCCAAAATCCCAGCCGCTCTCGACAAACTTTTCGAGCGTGTCCTTGTCCTTGAAGACCATGACAACGCGATAGTCCTTTGCGCCCAGGCCGAGGCCAACGCCGCCCAACGCCATCTTCATATAGGTGCGCTGCTTGGTCTCGTTATCGACGACGACGCCATAGCCGCCTCCGGCGCTGACGAAGATGAGATTGACATTGGCATTACTGAATGTGCCGTAGCCGGCTGCATTTTTGATCTTCTCTTTGGTATAGGGGGCTTCTGAGTATAATCTTTCGAGGGTCTCCTTTTCCATGTCCGCGACAGTTTCCCGCTTTTGGGCTATCGTCATATCCCCCCTGGGGCCGCAGCCTGCTATTATCGCGACGATTGCCAGACTCAGAATGGCTTTTAGTAGTGTGCTCGACATTGTATTCTCCTTGTTCCATGCGTTTTTTTTAATTTGATACCTGCTCAACTATACCGATGACACATCGGGGCCGGGTCTCATTTACGTTAGAATATCACGTCCATATTGAAGATTCAACTTGTTTCAGCTATAATGATATAACTTCATTTCGTTCTTTTCCAGAACAAACGGATAAGAAGTGAAGATAGAAACGAGTTTTTATGCAAGATTGGATCAGAGAATGTTAAAAAGGCAAATGAGCAGGTTAATAATAGTTGTGAGTGTTTTGTTATGTTCGGCCGTGTTTGCAAGGGATTGGCCGCAATGGCGAGGGCCGTTTCTCAATGGTTCTACAGATGAGAAGAACCTGCCGGGCGACTTGAGTCGAAAAGAAAACATCGCCTGGGTCATCCCTCTGCCGGGTCCCGCGTCGGCGACGCCTGTTATTAGTGGGGGAAAGGTTTTCATTAGTTCCACGGCCGCCGGGACCAGCGATTTGTTGGGTATCTGCCTTGATGCAAAAAACGGAAAAGAATTATGGCGAAAAAAGATGGCCAAAGCCGAACGTAAGTTTCGCAAAAACAATCTGGCGTCTCCTTCGCCGGTGACCGACGGTAAGAATGTGTATTTTCTGTACGGCAGTGGAGAGTTGGTCGGTGTAGATTTTGACGGCAATATTCTCTGGTCACGTAATCTCGAAAGGGAATACGGAACATTGGATTTGCTTTTCGGCTATAGTGCAAGCCCGCTCTTTTATGATGGCAAGCTCTATATTGCCGTGCAGCGTCGCAACAATATTGAAAATGGCAAGCGCCTCGATTCATTTCTGTTGGCGATTGATCCGAAGAACGGCAAAAACATTTGGAAACAAGAGCGGAAAACCGACGCCGTTGGAGAAGCTCTTGAGGCCTATAGTACGCCAGTGTTTTTTGAAAACAACGGACATCCGGAAATTGGCGTTGCCGGTTCGGATTATATTACAGGTCATGACCCGCAAAGCGGCCGGGAGCTTTGGAGATTCGGTTTCAATCCGTCGAAGCAAACTAAATGGAACACTGTTCCCACCGCCGTGACAGGCGACGGGATCATTTACGCAGCGGTAGGCAGAGGCAAACAGATCATCGCACTTCGAACGGGCAAAACGGGCCTGCTGACAGACGAACACGTCGCCTGGACATTTAAAGGGCCTGTGCCCGACGCCAGTACACCTTTGTATTACAAAGGGAATATCTATGTTCTGGATGGCAAAAGAACTCGTATTTTAACATGTCTGGATGCAAAAAGCGGGCAACAGAAATGGCAGGGTAAGCTGAGAGGTAACGGGCCGTGGCGAGCTTCTTTGACTGCTTCCGATGACAAGCTCTACTGTATAAGCCAGGCGGGGGATGTGGTGGTGCTCGCCGCCAACGATAAGCAGTTCAAGATCATTTCCCAAATCGAGTTGAATGAAAAGCCTTCCAATGCTTCTATTGCTATTGCCGACGGGCGCCTTTTTATCCGCACAGCGAAGAATCTGTTTTGTATGGGCAAGAGATAAGCCGGTAAGCTATATCACTTGAGATTTCATGTCGCGTTGTCGTGCGAGCCGGTGTGGCTGGTTATCCGCACAACTGAGCCTTCAGCCGGTACGTTGGCGAAACGCACTTTGAATCGCTGCAGGCTTTGGCCTCTTCCCACTCTGCGCCTGGGAATGTAAAGGTCCGACGAGCGGGATTTGTCCAAGACAGTTCCATCAGGCGACAGTGTTTCGATGTCCACATGTGCCTTGATGGGCGTGCCGACAGTGTCACGACGTCTTAAGACGCCGGTCACGACGAAACCATCTCCATCTTCGTAGGCGCTGCTCCAGGCGATGTAGACCTTTCCCGTGGTGTGCTGCTCCAAACTGACCACACCGGTATCTACAATATCCACCCGGTTCGCAGCGCAACCTGAAATAACGACGGCCAGCATCCCGCTAACCACTGCAATTGTCAAATGCAATACTCTTTTCTCCATAACCCAACCTCCTTAAAAGATTCAAAACTTTTCATATATATTATAGACTTATTGAACAAAGATCACAATATCAAAGCCCTTTTTTTCATTTCTATCGGTTCAGTCGTATATTTTTTTGGTCGCAAACCACTGGTAGAAGGCCGGAATCACAAAAAGGGTCAGCAACGTTGCGGATGTCAGCCCGAATACGACAACCGCGGCCAATGGCCTTTGAACTTCTGAGCCGGCGCCCGTTGACAAAAGCAGGGGCAGCAGCCCCAGGACCGTCGTTATCGCCGTCATCAATACGGGACGCAGACGCTGAAAGGCTCCTGTGATTATGGCCTCGGCGGTTTCCATGCCCTGTCTTCGCAGTTGATCAATACAACTTACCATGACCACGCCGTTTTGCACTGCGATACCAAAGAGGGCGATAAACCCCACCGCCGCCGGCACCGACAAATACTCGCCGGCCAGAAAGAGCCCGAGTATCCCGCCTATCAAAGCTAACGGAACGTTTATTATTATCAGCAAGCCTTCGCCTATGGAGCCGAACATCAGGCACAGTATCAGAAACACCATGGTGATAACTACAGGGACAATGATTGCAAGGCGGGCCATGGCCCTTTGCTGGTTTTCAAACTGCCCGCCATATTCAACATAATATCCCGGCGGCAGCTTGACGTTGTTGGAAATACTTTTCTTAATGTCTGCGACAACGCTTCCCAAATCCCTGCCGCGTACATTGCCCTGGATAACCCACCGTCGTTGATTGTTTTCACGATTTATCTGGATGGGCCCGATTACTTCTTTAATCTGAGCAACCTGTTTTAACGGCACGAGAGTTCCATTTTCAGAATGGACCAGCAAATCCTCTATAACCTTAGGGTCGGACCTGTAAGCTTCCTGATAGCGAACATGAATTCCAAAACGACGGATGTTGAGATAGATGTTATCTATCACCTCGCCCCCGATAGCCAACTCCACGAGTTCCAGGATTTCGCTGACGTTTATTCCGTATCGGGAACATGCCTGGCGGTCCGCTATGATCTGTATTTGCGGCTGGCCAAAACTCTGTTCGACGGCAAGATCGACCAGCCCGGGAATATTGTCAATGGAGTTGTGGATTTCCTGGGCCTTGGATTTGAGTACATCCAGGTCTTCGCCGAAAAGTTTTACAGCGACCTGCGCCTTGATGCCGCTGAGCAACTCATCAAAGGCGTTCTGGATGGGCTGTGTGAAATTCAGTTGAACACCGGGATAATGCGACAGTGATTCGTTCAAAGCTTCGATCAAATCTTTCTTGCTCTTGTATGTGGGCCGGCTGCCCTGCTCTTTCAACTCGATGTGAATTTCGGCATAATTAACCGGGTGCGGATGACTGCCTGCTTCGGGTCTGCCTACGCGGGAGACCACCTCTCGCACCTCCTCGAAAGCAATGATTTTCCTTTCGAGAGCCTGGATGACTTCGGTGCCTTTCTCGAGCGAAATCGAAGGCGCCATAGTGACGCCAATCAGGATTGAGCCTTCTTCAAGAGTCGGGATGAATTCGGTGCCGAGTAAAGGCACAAGGAAAAGGCTGCCGACAAAGACAATAAGAACGCCCCACAGGATTATTTTCCTGTTACCGAGCGCCCATACAAGCATGGGCTGATAGTTTTTTTTCAGTATTGTTATCAGTACGAATTCCTTGTGCCTGCCGGCTTTGAGAAGATAAGTGCACAGGGCGGGGGCCACTACGGTGGCGACTATCAAAGAGCCGAACAGGGCAAAACAGAGTGTGAAAGCCATGGGAGAGAACATTTTGCCTTCGACACCTTCGAGACTGAAAATCGGCAGGAAGACAGTTATTATGATGATGATTGAAAAAATGATCGGCCGACTGACCTCTTTAGCGGCCTCAAAAATGATGTCTGTTTTATTTGTCAGTGTGTTATCTACTTTGGCGTTCAAATGACGGTATATGTTCTCGACCATCACAATCGCGCCGTCGCCAAGCATGCCAATGCCTATGGCGATACCGCCCAAAGACATGAGGTTGGCCGAGATACCCATCAGTCGCATGAAGATTATCGATATAAGCGCACAAAGTGGAAGTGCGAGCGATACGATAAAAGCGGAACGCAGGTTACCCAGAAAACAGAATAAAACTATTACGACCAGAACCGCTCCCTGGAGCAGGGCCTTCTTGACGGTCCACGTAGCCTGGCTTACGAGTTTGGCCTGTTCGTAATAAGGCTCGAGATTTACACCTTCAGGCAGAGAGGCCTGCACCTCGGGAATCTTCGCATACAGATGTTCGATGACCCTGGATGTGTTCTGGCCGTAAAGCTGAAGCACCATACCGGAAACAACTTCTTCGACGCCGTTTCGAGATACGACCCCCCGGCGTATCTCTTTTCCGTAACCGACCTCGGCCAGATCACCGATCTTAATCGGAACTGATTCGATGACCTTGACATGAATATTTCTTATCCCTTCAAGGTCCTGCAAGAGGCCGATACCTCTGACAAGGTATTCTTCGCTGCCCACGAGCATGAATTGTCCGCCTGCATTTTTGTTGTTTTCCCTGACCGCCTCGACGACTTCTTCGAGGCTGATTTTGTATTTGTTCAGAGCGTGGGGGTTTATGCGGATCTGATACTGGAGAACATGACCTCCGATCGAGAGGATGTCCGTGACGCCGGATACGGTCTGCAATTGATATTTGACTACCCAGTCGTTTATTTCGCGAAGGTATGTGGTCGGTTCCTTACCGCCCGTATCGACGTCTGCGTCCATAGTCAGGTAATAGATGAATATCTGTCCGAGGCCGGTGGAAATTGGACCTAATGCGGGCGGCTCGTGCATTTCGGGAAGTTGAGCCAATGCCTCGTTGAGCCTTTCGGATACTATCTGGCGTGCGAAGTAGATGTCAATATCGTCATCAAAGTAAACGTATATTACAGCCATGCCGAAAGCAGACGTACTTTTTATCTGTTTGACGCCGGGCAGCCCGTTCATTGACGACTCGATGGGAAAAGTTATCAATCGCTCGACTTCTTCAGGCGCCATACCATGAGCCTCGGCAAAAACGGGCACCATGACAGGGGATATGTCGGGAAAGGCGTCGACCGGCAGTCGAGAGTATTCGTATATGCCCAACGCGGTTATTCCTATAACGCCAAGAACAACCAAAAATCTGTATTTCAGAGAGATATCGACAATTTTCTTATGCATTCAAATCATCCTTTTAGTGACCATGGCCGGCATGACTGTCGAGCGTGCTGGTGATTATCCTGGATTTAAGTTCAAACGCTCCTTTTGTTACATATTGCTGCCCCGGATCGAGCCCTGAAGTTATTTGAACATTGCCGCCGTTGGATTGTCCGAGGGTGACAAAGCAGGGTTCGAAACCGTGTTCATCTTTAGTGAAAACACATTTCCTGCCTTCGAATGTCTGCACTGCGTCCTTGAAAACGATTACATCCGCTTTAACTTCGCCCACCGCAACCCTGGCGGTGACAAAGAGGCCTGGACGCAATATACCTTTTGTGTTCGGCAAGACGACCCTTGCAAGAGCCGTTCTGGATTCGGCCCCCACTATGGGACCAACGTAGCTGATTACGCCCTCGACGTCCGGCATCGTTTGACCCGTTGACATCACGACCTTTTGGCCTTTCTTGATTTTCATTAAGTCTTTCGGGTAAACATGCAGATCAACCCAGACACTGCTCAGATCGGCCACAACAAAAACCTCTGAATCGTCTTTGACCATCTCTCCAAGGGTAATGTGCTTGCGGATAATCGTCCCGTCAAAAGGAGCTACCAAAGGATACCATGCAAGTTTTTCCTCCGCCTGCGCAGAATCGAGGGCTGTTTTTTGGGATGCTTGTCGGTTGGCTGCACATTCGGTGCAGTTCGGATCGGTGCAGTCATCCTCCTCAGCCGAGTTCAGACTCTGATTCTGCGCGAGAAGCTCGAGTTCCTTGATGTTCTCATTTGTACTACCCAGGATCTTGAGCTGCCGATCGGCGGCCTTTAACTGCATCATCTGCAGTTGTCGAGCCCTCTGGGCTTCCAGCATCTCACGCCGGACTTCAAATGCGATACTGTCGCGCACAGCAGTATACTGGGCGTCGGCTTTCTTGAACGCGTTCTCAGCCTTGAGGAAGTCCTGTTTGCTCGAAATATTCTGTTCAAAAAGCGGTTTCTCTCTCAGGTATGCGCCCTTGGCGAAAGAATACTCCGCGTAAGCCGAAATAAGTTTGCTGCGATTGTCCCCCATCTCGATACCTTTAGCTTCTTGAAGCGTTTCCAGTGAAGGTGAACTATCCAGGATCTGCAGAAGCTTGATCGTGTTGTCATGTATTTGCTGTGCCCGTGTCAAGTCCAGAGCACAACACGCCACTTCCGCCCATTTTCCAAGGTAATCTATTTTCGCCTTCCCAAGGTCCGGGCTTTCGAGCCATGCAATTACTTCTCCGGCTTTGATGATATCGCCCAATTTCTTTTTAACTTCCCGGACAACGCCTGAGACGCGAGGGACAATATGCGCCATACGGTCGGCATTTACCACCGTCTCTCCGGGCAGGCTAATATAAACGTCAAACTTGCCGCCGGCGGCAGTGGCAAGCTTTATCCCGATTTCGTCAATCTGCTCTTTGGTCAGTTCAATAGCCGGCTCCTCTTCGGGCTCTTGTTCGTCATCGTGCTCATCGTGAACTTTCAATGGGGCGTGCTCGTCGTGTTGATCGCCGAAGACGTGATCCAGATCGGTTCTGGAAATAACCAAAGCAATCAGCCCGGCTGCAAGAACGATCACTAATACTATCGGTTTCTTAAACTTCATTTTTGGTCCTCATTTCTCGAAAGAGTCTCACCGTCAATAGGCCGGCCGATCAGACGTTCGACATCGGTTCTGGCAGTATGAAAAGAAGCAAGGGCGTCTATATATTCGGCTTTTGCTTCAAACAAAGTTCGCTGCGAGTCCAGGACATTGAGATAGTCCAGCTTGCCTTGCGTGTAACCTGTCCGGGAGGCTTCAAAAACGCTTTGAGCACCCTGCAAAACATTTGTGTTTAGTTCGGTGGCCTGCGTATGCGCGTTGGCAAGTAACTGGTAAGCCTTGACTAATTCCATTCTTATTCTTATATAGGCCGCTTTCCTCTGCTCTACGGCCTTGGCCAACTGGTGTGTCGCCCGGAGCTTGCCGCCCTGGTTTCTGTCTGATATCGGCAGCGGAATTGAAATGCCGAATACGATTGCGTTGTCGTCTGTTTCATTGAATCTCTTGAAACCGCCGCTGAGAGTAATATCGGAAACCGCTTTTGCTTTTTCCAGTTTCAAAGAGGCTCTTGCCTTATCAGTTTCCACCGCCCATCGGGCAACATCGGGATTTTGTTCAATCAAACCGGCCAACTCATCGACTGATGGTATCGCCGGCAATGAATCCAGTTGACCTGCGGCTCTGGCAAACAGAGGTTCCGTGCCGGCCCATGTCGAGGCTAATTGTTTACGGCTGAACTCGAGATTTTGAATGGCCTGTTGATGTTGAATCTTAATCTTCGAAAACGTGACTGAAGCCTTGGTCTGTTCCAACGGCGAATCTTTGCCGGCCTCGACTCTCTTGGCGACTGTCTCCACTAATTCTTCGGAAAGCCGCAGTAGTTCCTTGCTAAGTTCGAGCCGCTGCTGTTCAGCCAGCACTTCGATAAATGCTGTGGCGACTTCCGTAAAGACATCCAGTCGTTTGGCCTGGTAATCGCGTTCGGCCAGCTTGGTTTCCAGTGAAGCCACTTTCTTCCGCCTGGCGATCTTATCTCCCAGTTCTATTAACTGGCTCAGTTGGATGGTGCTTTCAGCGCCGTCAAAGCCGCTGAGTTCGCCCGAACCGCCGACGTTTTCGATTTCTACCCCGAGTTCGGGATTCGGCCAAAGGCTTGCCTGCAGTCGCCTCGCTTCAGAGATGCGTATATCCAGGGAAAAAGCCTTCAGTTCGGGATTGTGCATCAATGCCAAAGCCAGGGCGTCTCGTAAAGTAATATCGCCGGTCGGCTCGGCGACCTCACCGACATTAGTCTTTTCCGCTGGTTCGGCGACAGGTTCAAAGGCGCTGACTTTCTGTCCTGACGGCCTGGTTTGTGGCGATGCAACTTCATTGCTCTGCTGCTTACAACCTGAAACGCCAAACGCAAAGAGCACAATCAAAAACGGCAAAAATCTCATATACATCACAGTAATCCTATAATAGTTGACTCATCGATTCCGATTAACGGAGTATCGCAGGAAGATCGCAGATTCGGCGGCTATTTACAGCAAATGTTTTGTAAATATCGCGGAAAAAGAAATGTCTTTTCAGCAGATCACGCCAACAGGATTACTGTGCGCAGATGGGTAGAGTAAGAAGTGACGCCAAAAGCATTTGAAGTCGAATTGTACGCGGCAAAATTGAACTTGTCACCGAGTGCAATCGATTTGATAACTACCGCCGCCGATACCGGATTCAGATCTTTGGAAGCATCGGCGGTTTTAGCGAAGCCGACGGATACGGGGATATCCACGCAAGGCCGGCAATGTCTTCCTTCTTCATGATCAACCTGCGCCGATAGCCCATGCTGGTGCGGACTATCGGAATGAGTCGCGTCGTGACATCTCTTGTGAAGAGCAGACTCTATTTCGGCATGGCCGTCCGAGCCAAAACACAGCACGGGACCATTTGCCGAACTGCCGAATACGAAAAGGCAGATAAGCACAACGACGAATTCTTTATACAGCTTTTTCAACAATTTAACGCTCATATCCAGTATTTTAACGCAAACAGGGCCAAAATCCAAGAGTATCGGCCGATTTGTGTAAAAATGAATACGTTCAGACCCGAAAAAAGTTCGTTAAAGGCTTCCTGGCGGCGTTGCGGACGGTATTGGTGCTATAGTCTTTCGTATTTTATTATTGCCCGGTATACGCCGTTAATGCGCTTTCCGTCCACCATAAGCGGGGAGTATCTTTCGTTTCTTGGCTGGAGGCGGACAGTGTTGTCTGGCTCGAAAAATACTCTTTTGAAGCTTGTTTCGTGGGGCTGGTCGAAGCGAATGAAGCAGTCGTCGCCGTTGTGAACTTCGGCCGCCGGCGAGAAGACGACGATGTCACCTTCAGTGAACTTCGGCTCCATCGAGTCGCCGACAACTCTCACGGCGAAGGCGTTGCTGTCGTGCAGGTCGGGGCAGCGGACGTAATCGTCTGCTACGCCGACCGGGTAATCGAGGTCGTTGAAATCGCTGGGGTACCCTGCGGCGACCTTGTTAATTACCGGAACAAGTCGGCCTGCGGCGAGGTTGGCCGTTTGCTGGTCGATATCGAGCTTGCTCTCGGCCAGGAGGGTGTCGAGTTGTGATACGTCGGCTTTGTTTTGTATGAGGTTTTTTATAAACTGTCGCAACTTTAGCTTCTCGGCCTCCGACGATTCGTATTCCTCGCGTATGTCCGAAGGCAGAGACTCGACGTGCGCAATGTGAAGCAGTAGGCCGGGTTCGAACTCGAGGATCTTTTCGAGCTTTCTGAGCAGTTGGTCGCTCGGCGGGTTCTTTACCTTGCCGGTCTCGATAGTGGAAAGATAGGGTTTTGAAAAGCCCACATTGGTACTGACCTCATCGAGGGTGAGTCGCAGCTTCTCGCGTCTTTGTCTGATTATTTGTCCAAGTGACATTGTCTCGCCTCCCATCCGCTATGCGTTTTCATTGATTTCTATAAGGGTGTAGTCGGCGCTTCCGAGTCCAATTTTTTGGGCATGCTCGATCTGGTATCGCGGGTCGATTCTCTCGTTCTGCACTAATTGCGAGAGTTTCTTTTGGCTTTTGGCCTCGATCATATCTATGGCTGCTTTGTCGACTGCTACGGGGTCGGTGGACGCGAGGATCCCGATGTCGTCGACGATTTTTTCCATGTCGGGGCTGCTGAAACAGTCACAATCCTTTGTGACCGAGGTAATGAAATTGAAGAATACGGCCCTGTCTTGTTTATCCTTGAGGACGCCAAATGCATATTCGGCGATGTTTTTCTGCAGAATTTCGCATTCCTGTCCCCAGTCGCATTTGACCGCGTCGAACCTGCAGGCGGCGAGGCATTCTGCGCAGCCGATGCATTTGTCCTGGTCGATGTGTGCTTTGACGTCATCGATTGTGATTGCGTCAGCGGGGCAGTGCTCTGCGCAGGCGCCGCAGCGGGTGCAGTCGTCGCCGACACTCACCTTGAGAGCGGCATGTTGGGTCATTTTGCCTTTCTTGCTCGCGCATCCCATACCGATGGTCTTCAGTGTCGCCCCTGCGCAGGCTGCGCAGTGGCCGGTGAAGTGGGCAATCGAGAGGATTGACTGACATCTTGCGATATCGTGTGCGACGAAGACCTCTTTGTTCAGTTCGGCGTCGATTCGTACTGCGGTCTCGGCGGTTCCGGAGAGGCCGCCGGCGACGATGAAGGGCACGCCCAGGACGTGCGGGCCGAAGCCGTGCTCGTAGGCCAGGGCGTGGTGGTCGACGGCGTTGTGCCTCCGGCCGACATACAGGGTGTTGGTGTCGGTGATGAAAGGTTTTGTTTTCAGCTCCAGCAACTCATCGACAAGGCCCTTGAGGCATGGAGCGGTCAGGTAGGTGTTGTTGCCGCCTTCGCCGACGTGCACCTTGACGGCGGTAAAGTCGTTTGCCCTGAAGCATTCCTCAAAGCCTGCAGCCTGAAAGAGGGTACGTGCCTTTGCTGATACGAGATGTTCGCCGTCACTGACAGAAGCCCGAATAAAATATACTTTGGAACTCATAAAAATCCCCACTGCAACTAAAGCAATTCACCGGGCGCTCGAACAGCGACATTACGATGAAACATCGGAGTCATTATACAGTTTCTCTTGCCGACTGCAAGTCGCTATTATGCCGGCTCAGGAGAGGTGCTGCAGGAGTATTTTAAGGCCTATAACTATGAGTATGACGCCTCCGACGGCCTCTATCCTGTTTTCGAAGAAATGCCCGAATCTCTTGCCGACCACTACTCCCGCGTACGAGAGCATAAAAGTCACCACCCCGATGATTATTACGGCGATTATAATCGAGATTTCCAGCAGCGAAAGCGTCAGACCGATGGCCAGGGCGTCGATGCTCGTAGCGACCGAGAGAACCAGCAGCACTAACGTGTTGGCGGGATCGAAGTTGCCCTTGGCAGGCCTGATTTTGAATGACTCATAGATCATTTTCGCGCCGACGCCGCTCAGCAGGGAGAAGGCGATCCAGTGGTCATAATCTGCTATATATTCCTGAACTCTCAGCCCCGCGAGATAGCCGATCAGGGGCATCAGGGCCTGGAAGGCGCCGAAGAACAGCGCGATTCGTATCGTATGTTTTATGTGCAACTGCTTGTAGGCCGCACCGCTGACGATTGAGACGGCGAAGGCGTCCATCGCCAGCGCTATTGCAATGACCGTGATAGTGATAAAGTCCATCCGTGTATCTTACTCATTAGAAGTGCAGTTTCAATCAGTTGATGTTTTTTTCGGGGCGATCTCGAAGATGGTTATCTCGGGCCTGGCAAGGAACCGAACCCTCCAGATGTGGGATCCGAGGCCGCGGTTTATATAGAGATTTGTGTCGTCAACGGTATACATGCCGGCTTCATATTTTTTGCCGTGCTTAGCCAGCGTTATAAGGGCGCCGTAAAATGGCAGTGCGACCTGGCCGCCGTGCGTATGGCCGGCTAAGTAAAGGTCGACGTTCAGATCGCCTAAATCTTCGATGAGGTCCGGAAAGTGATGCAGGAATATGCTGAATGCATCGTTGGGCACGTCTTTAAGAACGCTACGGAAGATGCCGGGATAACGGCAGTTCAGGCCGGAGACATAGAAAGTCTCGCCGTCCTTCTGAAGTTTGACGCTGTTTTGTTCGAGCACCGTCAAGCCAGTGCCGGAGAAGTAATCGAGATTCGGCATGTACTCTGTGTCGACATTTCCGCGAACGGCGAACTTGCCGAGATTGGCATCCAGGCTCTTCATGGTTTCTTTGAATACCGGTAGCGAGGCCGGATGGTTCAGCAGAAGGGCGTCACCGGTGAAGACGACAACGTCGGGCCTGGCCGCCTTGACTACCTCGATAAGCTTCTTCTCATTTCGCGAGAACCTGTGACAGTGCGTATCCGAGATGTGAACGAGGCGGATGTTTGCTTTGGAGAGTTTGTCGGTTTGGATGTGGACCGTTTTGACTTCGACTCGGTAGGGCTCGATGAAGTAAGCATACAGAAAGCACAACGCGCCGATTACGGCCAGAAGATGCACCACCAGAGCGGGCCGGCGCGCAATCGCATAAGATTTCTTCCTGGCTCTCAGTGCGCCGACTGCGAAGTCGACGATAAGGTAAGCCTCAAGCAGGTAAACGCCGACTATAGCGGCAATAAAGATAACGACAATTAATTTCTCTACACCAGACATACGGCTCTTTTACTCAATTCTTGCTAAGAAAGAAAGTAGTCTATCTTACGCATGACACCCGTTCATGGTTCGAGTTTTTCTTGAGTCGGCGGCCTTTTCTCTCTGGATCGCAAAAGACCTCAAATCCCCTAAATCAGCGCCCGTATTAGTACCGGACGGATATATGATAACTTTGGCTTGATACAGCGGCGGCATTCTGTCATAATCCTTTCCGGTCGGTTTAAGACAGTGACAGATAATTGAAGGCACGGTGAGGACTATAGTGACAACATGAAGATTGCCGCGATAACGGACATTCACGACAACTCGTCAAACCTGACACGAGCGATGAACAGTATAAACGCCGACAAGGAAATAGAACTGGTTATCAATTGTGGTGACATCGGGCCGGCCGGCATTATCACCCAGCTTTCTGCCCTTGACCAAAAGCAGTACGTAGTCTTTAGCCCGATTGATCTGAGGCATAACGACCTGGTGCAAGCCTGCACGAAGGCGGGCATTGAGTATTTCTTTAATTTCGGGCAAGTGGAAGCAGCCGGCAGAAAAATCGGCTTTGCACACGAAGAATGGGTCGCCAGGGAACATAGCAAAGACTGTGACGTTATGTTTTTTGGCCACTGGCACGATTACAAAGTTGATGTTGCAAACGGCACCCTGTTCGTTTGCTGCGGGGAGATTTTGGCCAGAAGAATGGCTGCATGTTATGCCGTCTATGATATAGAAACCGGCCAGGTCGAGAGGGTGGACTGCTGAGGGGCCTTTCTCTTGCAGCCTTTTCGCTTTTCGCGTTCTAAATTGCCGCGGCGACAAACAGCAGCAGCACGCTTACGACCATCGCGCCGAACGTAATTCTTGACCACTTGTTGTATCTTGCCAGACCCGGGTGCTGGTCCTCGAATTCATAATAGTAATCGTCGAGATCGGAATCTTTACCGGGCTGGAGCCGCAGCTTCACGTACAGATGCGCACAAGCGGAGATAATGAATCCCAAGCCGGCAAGGATATAAAGGACTGTAGACATCGATCTCACCGCCGTAGTAAGTAATTTATTATTTTTTCAACGACGGTTGCCCTTTTTTCTTGTCGCTTATGTAGGTCCTGGGTGTTTCGCCTTTTGCTACGGGGCGGCATGAGAAATGGCATCCGGCAAATGTTATCGACGTATACTTGTTCGGATTAGGAAAATACATCGCCATCGCGTCAATCTTCTTCGGCTGCATATTCGGCTCATCGTCTATATACAGGTAAGTGATGCCGTTGAGCGTCACTGAAAATTCGAGGGTTGTTGCAGATTTGCGCTCCACGCGCAGAATCAGCGGTGAAAATTCTCCTAACGGCAAGCCAAAACCGCTCAGGTCCCTGCTCCTGCCGTAAGGGCCGGCCTTCTGAACCAGCGAAGGCCCCACATCCTCACTATACGCTTTTGTCCGCTTCATGATCTTACCGGGAATCGCGTCGCTGTGCTCTCTTTCTACTTCCACCGGCAGATGCGGGCAGACGCGGGCGCAATAGCCGAGGTAGCCGACCCATTTCTTATTTCTGTAACCGGTCTTGTCTCTGGCGATATGTCCCTTGCCGTTCGAATCGAAAAAACCTATTCTCAAGTCGCCCGTTCCCGAAAGCAATGTCGGGTCCGTCGAGCGCACGTCAGTCTTGAAACCTTCGGTCTTATACATGTAAATCACATCGGCGACGTCACCGACGTTGCTCAAATCCATCTCCGGCAGCTTGACCGTAATCTGGTCAGCCAGGCCCGGATACCAGACAAGCTGATTATCCTCATTAAGGATCAAACGGCTGGGATCTTCGGAATGATACCAGGTCAGCCCGTCAAACTGGACCGCCGCCAGCGCCTGCGACGAAAAAACACAAATACAAGCGACCGACAAAACCATTGCTGCGACTACTTTGCTTCTCATGACTCAATTCCTCCTAAGAAAAAAAACATCTTCGGGACTGCCCGTTCACAAATGCTCAACTACAGAGTCGAGCTTCATTTACGACAGAATATCACGTCTGCCCGGAAGATGCAAGCCATCGAAATCAGGCCATGCCGACTTTTTGCCGGAGACAGTCGCAATTTTGGCCGGACCTGCTATAATCATTCCTTTAATTTCAAAGATTTTTAAAGGAAGTTATTATGACCGATGAGCCAAACGAACAGTATAAGGAACTTTTGAGTCACGCCGAGATACTGGAGTTGAAGCGTTGGAATACGCCTACGATTTATAACGGCTGGGAGCAGATAACCGGCCATGATTCGGCCAGGGACGCATTCAACCTCGAACCGCCCGTCGATTATATGCCGCAGATGGGGCCGATGGTCGGCTATGCCGTGACGGTTATTTGCGAACCGGGTAATCCCCAGCATAAAAAGGACAATCCGAATGCAGCCAGCGAATGCTATCGTTACGTAGCATTGATGCCGGGCCCGAAGATTGTCATCGTCCAGGACCTTGATAAGCCGGCCACTTACGGCTCGTACTGGGGTGAGGTCAACAGCAATCGACATCGCGCCCTCGGTTGCGTGGGCACGATTACCGACGGGGCAGTGCGTGACGTCGACGAGATGACCAACGCGGGATTCAAGGCCCTTGCGCAGCGGATGTGCGTGGGACATGCCCATTCGACGCCGATACGGTGGGGCTGTGAGGTTGAGGTGTTCGGACGCAAGATCCAGCCGGGACAGCTCATCCACGCCGACAAACACGGTTTTCTCGCCATACCATTCGGCGAAGAAAAGGACTTGCTCGACGCTTCAACATTTATGGACTCGAATGAGTGTAAGAGCATAATCCTGACCGGCCGGGACACCGCCGGCAAGACGATGGAAGAGATTCTCGAAGGCTTCGACAGGGCGGGCGAATTATTCGCACGCAACGCAAAAGAAAAGTTCGGCTCAAAGTAGCGGCGGGACGACTCAATAAGTTAAACATGTATTCTCTTGCGTTCGAGCAGGCGGGTAACGAGCATTGCCGCCGCGGTGTCACCGGAAGAATTTATCATCGTCGCCGGCGGATCGACGAGTGTCCCTAACATTGCAATGATAGGAAGCGCCTCGGGTGCGAAGCCGTAGAGCGAGACGATAAGGGCCTCGCCTAAGAAGCCCCCGCCCGGGATGCCGCTCATCACTACGCCGCACAGAAGCGCAACACCGACCGCTCCACCGCCGTCAAAAGCAGATTCAAAAACACATCCCCCAAAGGCCGCAAAGCCCCCGCCTTAGGCCCAATCGCATACCCCAAAAGCGCCCCCGCCGCCACCGCGCCAATCAGAATCAACGTAAACCGCCACTGCTTGACAAACACCCGTGCATTCATGCTTTACACCAAAAGAGTATCTTCTTGTCATAGACGAATATAGCTGACCACTAATATCAATTCCGATTAATCAATGCGCTCAGCATAGGAGGCTCGACAGACAGATTTAATGATAGCAGGATTGAGAACGGTTTTATGCCAGGCATCGATCGCAGCATAGCGAAGTGCGTCATAATCGGC
>Ga0208771_1000783_pt1 | contig 18488 bp, 16 predicted proteins | sample AntAceMetag02UKX_FD_184775 | JGI IMG/M metagenome (GOLD analysis project Ga0208771, IMG submission 184775) | Saline lake microbial communities from Ace Lake, Antarctica - Antarctic Ace Lake Metagenome 02UKX (SPAdes) (version 2) | ecosystem: Environmental > Aquatic > Non-marine Saline and...
TTGTTTCACCATATCTTCAATTTCTTCTTTCAATTCAATTCTCTTGGAGAGCTGTTTCATATCTTCCTGCTCAATGAAGAAAAGATAGGAATTTAACTGTTCGATGATTTCCGGAATATCTATAAGATAACAGATATTTTCATAGAACTGCAGCTGTTTACTATATCTTTTGGTTTTCTGGGGATCTACAGAACCAGTTTTAAAATCGAAAATGTACTTCTTATCTTCTGTATGAATTCGCAAGTCGGGACGTCCTTTAAGGTAAATATCCAGATTTTCTATTTTAGTAAATTCCCTGCTTTCACTTCTATCTGTTTCCGGGAAAACTATTATTTCCTGATCTGAAAGATTGAGGTCATTATGCAGTCGGTAGAAAAAGTTTTCTATACCATCAGCCAGCAGCGGCAGGAAAATTTTATGAAAATAATTATTGGAGAAATTATGTGGAGAGATATAGCGGAAATCACGATTGTATTGTAAAAAATGATCTATTGCCTGCTGGACGTAAAGTTTGGTGTTATAAATGAAGTTGTGTTTAAATTTATTGGATTGATAAACATCGATCAATCGTTTCCAAACCAACGTGATGATCTCATGGGCTATTGTTCCAATTAGTTTGGCACTGAAATCTTCACCAATCTCAGTATTTCTATTTTTGATCCCATCTATAAATTCCAGGTAGAATTCAAACGGGTTTTTCTGCAGTTTATCCCATTTATAAAAACTCAGATTAAGTTTGTTATTCTCAAAATCGTTTTTGTCATATGCAAAGGTAAAGAAATTATCTGGTAATTCTGATTTTTTTGGGATTATGAAATTCTTTGTTTCTAACAATTTTTCAAATAATTGTTTTTGGAGATTTGAAAAGTGTACAGGTTCGCATTCTTTAACTATATCATGTATTTTCAATTCTTCTATGAACGAGCTGATCTCTACATTTTCTTCCAGATTACTGCGTGTAAAGGCAACTGCATTGCGGGAATTGCAAAGTAATCGGTAGAAATAGAATTTATCTCGCAAGGTGATATCTTCATAAGTTTTTAACCCAAGATCTTTTCGCTGATTTTCCGATAGCAGGAACTGCGTATGTTTACTATCAGGTAAAATACCTTCCACTAAATTCAAGATAAAAAGATTCTCAAACTCCAGGTTTCTTGTTTCCTGTAAAGTTGTTAAATCAAAACGAGTTTGAGGAGATTCAATCTCCAGCTTCAAGCACTTTGGTTTCAAATAATCCAAGAAAAGTTTCAGAAGGTTTTCAGATACTTTTTGCGGGAAAACTTTTTTCCAATCTGTTACCAGCTTGATCTCTTCAATCGAAACAAAATCTGCTAGCGACTCATAAAACACCTCAACAAGATTGGATTTTGTTCTAAAATCTGAAAGCAGATATTCCAGATCAATATTGCTTTGTAAGAATTCTATTAACTCTTTTATTGATGTTGTTTCCCTGAATTTAGTAATTAATGAAAATATCTTCTCGAACAATGGTAGAAAGGCCGGTTTTCTAGTTTCGATAAGTTGCAGATCAAGGAATCTGAAATCATTATCGATCAATTCAAAGATGAAATTCCGAACAGCTTCCAGTTCTGTATTATCTTTAGTAAAATACTCCAAAAGACTATCAGAGGATACAAGTTTTAGAACCGATTGTAATGAAATGAGGAATGGTTTTCCATCCCATATTATGGAAGTCAATAATTCAGAGAAAACTTTAAAAAATCTAAAAGATCTTGTTTGGGAGAAATCATAAGAAGCAGATCTTGAAAAGTAATCATGCGATAATATATGAGAATAGGGCTGTTTCTCAAATTTGAAATCTATTATTGTGGCATGTTCTGTTTTTGTAAGTTCAGTAGCCATTTGAGCGATCATTTGCGTTTGATCTGCTGCAGTATGAACCTGCAATTTCTTCGAGATGAAAGGTTTGATATGACTTGCATTGAATTCAGGTAAGATCGTTATGTTTTCTTGATTAAAGCATTCAGTAGGAACTTGAGATAGAATTACGACTTTATCCTCAAAATCAGTAAGAAGCTTCTTCTCAAAATTTGTGAAATAGAACTGGTTAACTACAATTATCCTGGTGAAATCTGTTTCTAAAGAATTTTCTGTAGAATGTGTGAAAAGCGTATCAGAAAATTCGATTTTTTGAAGATAATTTTTATAATTTAGTTTTATCTCTATAAGATGATTAAAAGTATTCAGTTGCCAATCAACGGATGTTTGTTTGGCAGAAAGTACATCAGTTATAGAATCATTTGAAATAAGCTCTTCCTGAATCTCTTCCCAGAATCCAAAGAAGTTATGGGCAAACTCAATTGATTGATGATATGATCTGATCTTAAAGAAATCTTTTGATTCAGATGTTAGTGACTGATACAAAGCCAGAGTACGTTTTTCTTCTTTTAGGATTGGTGTGTCAGAAATAAAAAACGATCCTTTCCATTCATCCATCGTGAGGAATTGATGATCACTGAAATCCCAGATTGATTGATATAATTTTTGTGCTTCTCTTTTACTTTTGCGAGTGGGGAAGAGCAGCAAACATTTCTCGCTGTCAATTTTTGTAAGTGCAATTTGCAGGATGTTCTGATTAAGAGGGATATATTTAATTGTCATATTCTTTGAAAATAATATCAAACTGAGATAGAATTTTATTCTCTAATGAATCAAAATCTAGTAAATATCCTAAAAGATTTTGAGTCAGTAAATTATACATTTCTTTGCAATTTTGAGCGATTAAAGGAAGTTTTTCAAATTCATCAGGATTCTCAATCCAAAAATCATTAATATTAAATTTAGATTCCTTATGAGCATGAAATTTATTTCTTAGATTAATTATTTGTTTTGCGTTATCATATGTCGTGGAAAACAACAAATTCCATTTTTCATGTTCGGTAATGCGTATTTTACCATTTTTAATGAGTTGATCGAATTTCTTGAGCGAACTAGATTTATTAGTTTTATCAAATATCATTCCAACATATATAACAGCACTATGAGACAGAGTTATAATACTATAAGTAGAGTATTTGCTTATTTCATGAGATTGGATACTTTTAAATTTTTTAATTAATTTGTTATTGAGTATTAAAAAACTAATTGGTGCATGCAGATCTTCTAATTGCTTTTGATAATACATTAAAACTGACCCTTTATCCAGGTAAGAAGAAGTATAATAACAAGTGCCGGTAACATATTCAGAACTCTGATCTTCTTAATTTCCATAATTCTGATGCCCAAGCCAATTAATAGAATTCCACCAACAGCAGTTAGATTATTGATATATACTTCACTAAAATAGTTTCCCACAAGAGCAGTGAGCAGGGTGAGTCCGCCTTGATAAATGAGGAGTGGAATTACTGAGAACATTACACCGATTCCCAGTGCTGAGGAAAGGGCAATGGCAGCAAATCCATCCATGATCGATTTAGTAAGCAGCAAGTTTGGCTTTCCACCTAAACCTTCTTCGATCGCTCCCAGAATAGTCATTGAGCCCATACAGAATAGTAGAAATGCTGTAACTAAACCTTCTGAAAATTTATCATCTTTGTTTTTCAGTTTGGTTTTCAGTTTATCGCTCAGATTATCCATCCAGGTCTCTAATTTAAGTCCTTCACCTAATAAGGAACCCGCAATCAAACTAAGCACAATTATCAAATATGCATCGGATTTGAATGCCATAGAAACACCGAGGAAGATCGTGAAAATACTGATTGCTTGAAAAGCAATTTCAGTAAACCGTTTCTTGAAGCGGGAATGCAAGATCACTCCAATAATGCTTCCGATGATCACTGTCCCTACGTTTATTAACGTTCCTGTCATAATAATTTATATACCTTCTCGTTCCTAAGCTTCTGATAAGTAATTTTATTTCTTCTTATTTATTCTTGCAATTGTTTTCTGAATATAACTTGAAGCATCAGGAACTTTACAGGATGTTCCACCCATATTAACATTTCATTTCTCATTTTTTAATTCTTGCATCACTGCTTGTATATTCATAATTTTTATCCTAACAATGTTTTCAGCATTTTTAACATTTCTCTCCGTTTACCGACTTTCTTCTGCAGGATTTTCATGTAAAGAGCTGCTGTAGTTTTTGGCGGTTTCGTTTCTTTATCTTTCTTAATTAATTTCATGGCTTCAGTGGGACAGGTCGTAACACATAATCCGCATCCAATGCATCTTCCCAGGTCAATGATAGCTTTTTTATTTTCAATTTTTATAGCTTCCATCTGACAGCGTTCTACACAGATACCACAACCTATACAATTGTCTGCAATTAATTCAGCGAAATAATTTGTAGCAAATAGTTCAGCAGGTTTGGAAAATTGCTTTGCAGCAGTTAAAACTCCACAACAGCAGCCACAGCATAAACAGATGCAAAATGGTTCCATTGTATTGCCCGGCTGCAATACCAGACCTTCTCGTTCAGCTCTATCCAGGATTGCAAGACATTCAGCTTTGCTAATCTCACGAACTTGTTCTCTGGCAGCGTAACTTTTACTACCAAACATCAGGCAGATCTCTATATCATCTGTTTGTTTACAAGGATTGCCAAGTAATGCCTCACCTTGTTTACATACGCAGTTTGCTACCTGTATGGGTTTATCAACATTTTGTACAAACAGGCGCATATTATCATAAGTCTCGATCTTGTAATCTGGCGCCAGAGCTTTGAGATGGGGCGAAGTTCTAAGTTGTGGAATAGTAGATCTATAAAATTCTGCGGCAAATGCTTCGTCAAAATAATCATTCATATCCTGCATAAATTGGGGAGTAAGTTTATCCACATGATATTCGAACATACCGATTGCCAGCATGGCATTGGTATAACGCCATGATCCTTCTTTTCCAGAGCGTTCCAGACAACCATTCATGAACATTTCATGCAGATATTCTGCCATTTCTCTTTCAGTCAATTCAATCTCAAATTTCTTAACAAATCTTTGCAGAACTTTGGATGGTATTTTAGCAGAAAGATTCAAACAAGAGGCAATTTTTGCCTGCAGAGGTGTGAACAGAAATTTAAGGATTTTGATCTCTACACCGGATTCAGTTGCAGGCATACCGATCGGAAAATTGTCCAAATGCTGCTGAAGTTGACGATAACCCTGATCATCTGTTATTTTATTCATATCTTTATCCCATTAATCAATGAATTAAATTTGGTAATTTGCCGTTGAGTTGTCAAAAGAATTCTATGAACTTGTCTGTAAAAGATAACTATAATAAATATCTATTTAACTTCTTCCATCAATTCAGCATAGTCATTCTTATAAGAATTCACTGCCTTAGAGACCGGATGTATTTGCATCTGATTACTACTGTATGGTTTCAGAAGAGATAAAAGCTCCTTTTTTTCATTTTCTTTCAACCATTTTATTTCATCTTCTCGTGATAAGATAACCGGCATCCGATCGTGAATTTCCTGCATTCTCTCATTAGCTATTGTTGTAATTATTGAGCAAGTTCTTAGAGTTGAACCATCAGGATGATACCATTCCTCCCAGATTCCGGCGAAACTGAAAAGTTCACGGTTCTGTAGATAAATAAAAAATGGTTGTTTAGCAGGTTTCTTCCATTCGTAAAAACCATTTGCAGGAATTAAGCAGCGACGGTATTTAAAAGCAGCTTTGAAGCTGGGTTTCTCAGTTATTGATTCAGAGCGGGTATTTATCATACGATAACCGATCTTGGGATCTTTTGCCCAAAAGGGAACTAAACCCCATTTTACAGGTTCAAGGATTCGCTTGCTGTGTTCAAGCATAACGATAGGAATAATTTGCCCAGGTGTTACATTGTAGTTTGGATCTACCTCTCCTATCTCGTTTAATAGATCTGCGTAATCTTTAATTGCACTAAAACTACTATATAAAGCAAATCTTCCACACATTGATCCTCCAGTCAGATTCTGGTTGATAAGTTGAACTTATCAACCTAATTGTGTCCGCAAGTTCAACTTGCGAACAAGGCACTACATATTATCTTCTGTTTGCGAAATTCTCAAAGACAGAGCATTGAGGTACTACTAAATAACAGGCATCTCAGAACTAAAAAAAGAGAAAATCTCTTGTTTATCCTTATTCTCATTCTCCCATATTAAGTTTGAAACGCTGAGTCCTAAAAGCCTGATTTTGCATTTTGGTCCCAATGTCTCTAGAAGTGATTTTCTTCCCAAATGATTTATTACCTCATCATTATCAAATGGAACATCAAGTGTTTTACTTCTACTTACAACATCAAAATTTGCATATTTGATCTTCAGTGTCAAAGTTTTAGCTTTAAAATTTTTTTCCTGCATCTGTTTGCTTATCTTCTCACCGAGTTTGTAAAGAATTTCCACCATTTTATTCACATCGCTAATATCTTTCGCAAAGGTTCGTTCATGACCCAAAGATTTTCTAATTCTATCTGTTTTAACTTCCCGATCATCAATTCCGCGTACAATATTGTAGTAATAGCTTCCAACCTTACCAAAATGTTTCATCAATTCTTTCAAGCTTTGTTCTTTTAGATCAATACCGGTTCTTATACCAAGCATATTCATTTTTCTTTCACTTGCTTTTCCAATGCCGTGAAATTTTCCAATTGGAAGTTCTTCCAGTACTTGTCTTGCTTTCAAGGGAGTAACAACCATCAATCCGTCAGGTTTATTCATTTCGGAAGCTGTTTTAGCCAGGAACTTATTATAAGAAACTCCTGCTGAAGCTGTTAATTTAGTTTTATTAAATATCTTTCTTCTTATTTCAATTGCAATCTGTGTTGCTGACAAAATATTTTTTTTGTTTTCTGTTACATCCAGGTATGCTTCATCGATAGAAACAGGTTCAACCAGATCTGTGTATTCATAGAAAATTTCTCTCACTGATTCTGCAGCTTTTTTAATCTGATCAAAATTTGGACGAACAAATAAACCATGAGGACATAATTTATAGGCTTGGAAACTGGGCATAGCAGAATGAATACCGTATTTTCGTGCTTCATAATTACAGGTTGATACAACTCCCCGGCTGTTGGCAGGTCCACCGCAGATCACAGGCTTATCTTTCACTTCCGGATGATCTCGAATATAAACTGCTGCAAAAAAAGCGTCCATATCCACATGAATGATCTTTCTTGTTTTATTCATATTGCTTTTACAACCGGAATATGTTCCCAACTAGTTGTATAACTTGGAGTAAGGTTTTTTCTTCTCATTTGCCATGGTTTCTTAATGCCGGCAGAAGCATAAGCAATTCTATGTGATCCCATTTTTTCATTAATATCATCCATGCAGTCCATAATAATTTTACGATGATCATCTAAATATGTTGGTTGGAAAAAATCAAGTGGTGCTTTGCTTTGATGCACAATGTCAGCAAGCATTACGCCAACTTTTTTATATTTGTATCCGGGACGATATATCTTCTTTAGAATTCTATTGGCAGCACGAATAAAATCTGGAGTATAACCAGAGGGGAGAGGAAGACGTGCTTTGGCATAGTTTGCATATTGTGGCTCATTTTTAAAACGGTTTGTAGAAAGGAATACAATTATGAGAGAGGCTACTTGATTTTCGGAACGCAGTTTTTTTACTGCCACACTGCAATAATCGGAAGTTGCTTCCAGCAAATCCTGTAGCTCCGTTACAGTACTTCCAAATGATTTTGATGATACGATCTCTTTTTTGGGCTTTATATCCATCTCCAAATCAACACAGGAAATTCCTCGCAATTCCTTCACTAAACGCAAACCAACAATCGTCATTTTTTTTTGCAACCAATTATCCGGAACTTGAGTGAGTTCATACGCATTTGTAATTCCGTTGCGACGTAACATTTTAGCGTATTGCCTTCCGACCCCCCAAATATGTTCTACTTCTACCCAACGAAGTATTTTATCTTTATCCGGATGATCTGAAATATCGAAAACGCCTTCAGCAAAATTATGCTTTTTTGCAAAACGACTTGCAATTTTTGCCAGAGTTTTTGTAGATCCTATTCCCACTGAAACCGGTAACCCGGTATGCTGCCTCACAGTTCTCTTTATCTGTCTGCCATAATCAGTTAGATTTAGATGCTCAAATCCTGTGAGTGAAAGAAATGCTTCATCAATAGAATATATTTCAAGGTCAGGTGTGAACATTGATAATGTATTCATAACTCTGGCAGACATATCACCATATAATGTATAATTTGAGGAAAACAGCTTGATACCATGTTCTCTTATTAAACGCTTATCGATTTTGAAAGCAGCATTGCCACGTGAAATTCCCAATTGTTTTAATTCATCAGAAAGTGCTACGATTATGCCGTCATTATTTGATAATATTCCTACAGGTTTATTTGCAAGATGCGGATTGAACACTTTCTCACAGGAAGCATAAAAGCTGTTGCAATCAACTAAAGCGACGGTATTTTTTGCCATTGTTATCTCATTTTATGAATGGAATAGATGACGACTCCCCAAATATGGAAATTTATATCGCGGGTAATTTCAAGAGGTTCAAATTCAGGATTTTCTGGTGTAAGAAACCATTTCCCGCTTTTGTTATAAAGCCGTTTTACTGTAAGTTCACCATCAACTATAGCAATCACGATCTTTTTATGAGACGGTTCTACAGCTCTATCTACAATTAGAATATCTTCCGGATAAATTCCTGCATCTATCATGGAATAACCCTCAACTTTAACAAAATAAGTTGCCGAAGGATGTGCAATGAGATATTCATTTAAATCAAGATTTTCTTCAATGTAATCTTGCGCGGGAGAAGGAAAACCGGCGGGTACTTCATTTCCAAGAAGAGGTCGTGAAAGAGGAGAGTGATTTTTATAATGAAAAATATTTGTAATCGTGCCATCTATACTGCGTTTTGATTTGTTATTTTTTATGCTCATTACTTTTAGCTCCTATACATTACGAATCTAAAATTAACCGTATAGTTAAAGTGTCAATATATAATTTAACTTAAAGAATAAAAAATAGATTCAAGGCATTTATTTTTTAAAAATATTTAACCTAAGTAAAATTCTTGACATTGCGAATTAAGAACTTAAAAATTGTTTTATTAATGAATTCTGCATAATTAGCAGAAAATAGAGTGGAATTGGAAAATTTATAAGTAGAAAAAATAATAAAAAGGAGAATATTCATGGAAAATCAAGAGAATTATGCTGTTAAAACTGGAGACTGGGTGGGGACTTTATTGGTTACGATGATACCAATAATTGGTCTTATTATGCTGTTTGTTTGGGCATTTGATAGTAGCTCAAATCCAAGTAAAGCAAATTGGGCAAAAGCACAATTAATTTGGAGTGCTATTTTTATTGGTATTTTAGTATTGATATCAGTTGTTTTTGGAGCTACAGTCTTTACTCTTCTATATGAGAATTTTCAATAAATTGCTTTGATCACTTAAATATCAATTAACCTGAGTAAAATTCTTGACACTGTAGATTTGCAATCTACTTTATGCCTAAATAAAAAAGGAGGAAAAAATATGTTTTGTAGAAATTGTGGGAAAGACGTTCCTGAAAATGCAGAAGTTTGTGTAAATTGTGGTATGAAGCCATTGATGGAAAAAAAGTTTTGTCAAAATTGTGGTGCAGAAACAAAAGAAAATCAAGAGGTGTGTACAAAATGTGGCGTGAAATTGAAATCATCTATGGGAAAAGGAGCTAAAAGTAAATTAGTTGCTGGTTTATTAGGAATTTTCTTAGGATATCTTGGTATTCATAAATTTTACTTAGGTTATCCTGTCCCCGCTGTTATTATGCTATTACTCTCAATTATCGGGGGATTTCTCACTTTTGGTGCAGTAACAGGAATTATAGGTCTAATTGGTCTTATTGAGGGAATAGTATATTTAACTAAGTCAGATGAAGACTTTGATGATATATATGTACAAAACCAAAAAAAATGGTTCTAAAAAATATTTTATAATTGTTTAAGCACCGCAATTTTGCGGTGCTTTTTTTATTTGTGATTTGACAAAAATTTAGACGCTAATAATAAAAGCTTAAATACATAAAAGAAGGATAATGACTATGACTGAAGAACTGAAACGTGGTTTTGCCAGTGATAATAATGCTGGAATTCACCCGGAAGTATTAAAAGCAATACAAGATGCAAATATGGGGCATTGCATTGCGTATGGAGATGATATTTACACACAAAAAGCAATTGCAAAGATCAAAGAACATTTTGGTAAAGACATTGATGTCTATTTTACGTTCAATGGTACTGGTTCAAATGTACTTGCTTTAAAAATGTTAACTGAATCGTATAATTCAATTATTTGTGCAGAAACAGCTCATATAAATGTTGATGAATGTGGAGCTCCAGAAAAGTTCACCGGATGTAAATTGCTTTTTGTTCCAACCGAAAATGGCAAACTTACAATTGAAAAGATAAAATATCACATGCATGATTTTGGGTTTGAACATCATTCTCAGCCAAAAGTGATATCAATTGCACAAGTCACAGAAATGGGTACAGTTTATACTCTGAACGAGATAAAAGAGATTACCGATTATGCACATAAGAGTGCAATGTTCGTTCATATGGATGGAGCTAGACTTTGTAATGCAGCAGTAAATTTAGATAGGGATCTACGTGAAATTACTGCGGATGTTGGTGTTGATGTTCTTTCTTTGGGTTTAACAAAAAATGGGGCTATGAATGCTGAAGCAATAATTTTTTTCAATCAGGAAATATCAGAGAATTTTAAATATTATCGTAAACAAGGAATGCAGCTAGCTTCTAAAATGAGATTCATGGCAGTACAATTTGAAGCACTTTTTTCTAATAATCTCTGGAAGAAGAATGCAGAACATGCTAATAAAATGGCAAAGACCCTGGCTGAGGGTGTTGAAGAAATTCCACAAATACAAATAACTCAGAAAGTGGAAGCAAATGGTGTTTTTGCAATTGTTCCTTCTGAAATAATTCCTAAATTACAGAAAGAATTTTTCTTTTATATGTGGAATGAACAAAAGTCTGAAGTTAGATGGATGACATCATTTGATACACAAATAAAGGATATTGAAGAATTTGTATTATTATTGAAAAATCTATTGAAATAAAAGAAAAGACCGATTCGTTAGAATCGGTCTTTTCTTTTTATCTTAATAAATTATTCTTCCAAAAATAATTTTTTAGCCTTTTTCATATCTTCTCTTTCTTGTTTTATCTGATCTTTAGTTGATTCTGAAAGTATTTTTCTTTTATCTGTATTATCGACAATCTCGGCTTTGAGAATGACGATCATTTCTCTTTCAACAACTGAGTTAGTTTCATATCCGAAAAGATATTTTAGACCAAAAAACCACCATGGTAGATCTTTTAAAATTGGTATTCCACCACGGCCCTTTCTAATATCCGTATCGCAAAGTCCCCCTATTACAGTTTCCTCACCATCAAATAATATGACTTCTGTATTAGATTTACTTTTATCAATAATTGTCGAGAGATCACCCGGTATTGCGGAGCTTTTTTCAACTTCAATGGTAAGATAAATAACTTCTCTATTGTCATCAATTATTACTTCCGGAGTTACGGTCATTATAATACCGGTTTCAAAAAATTGTTCTACAGTATTTCCTGCTAGATCCAGTGTCTTAATTGAGAAGCTCTGTCCAACCTGAATAAACCCTTTTTTCTTAGATAATACGGTTATACTTGGTTTGGCAATTATAGTACCTCTCTGGTTAGCTTCAATAATATTAAGTAATGTCTCCAGATTAATTGTGATATCACCTGTTTGAAAATCCTTTTGTAAACTTGCACTAAAAATATCTGATGATATACTACTTGATGTATTTAGAGATACTTCAGCGTCCACGTTTCCACCGATGAGAGTAGTCCAGTCAATTCCAATATCCCGTGTAAGAGCTTTATCAGCTTTAAAAAAGATAGAACTTATCCGTACTTGTTTTGTAACCATTGTTACCACTTGCTCGATTGATTTATCCTTAATTGTTTCAGCATCTTTGATAAGGAAAGATGCTGGATTTTCTACTAATACAATATTATGAATTTTAGTCAACAGATCTAGTGCATCTCGCCAGTAAAGTCTTTTAATAGGTATTCCTATCTGGTTGTTAAATCTACTGGTATTCACAATATTTTTTCCTACATCTTCTAAAGAAAGATATTCTATAGCTTTAATAGCAGCTGCAAAATTTGTTTCACGGGAGATTGTGATCATTTCTTCTTCTGTGATTTTTTTGATGTTTTGTTCCTGACTAAATAAGGTAAGAACAAAACACAGGAGAATAAGAATACTAATTAATTTCTTCATTTTGATTCCTCTTTTAATTCATTCAAATAAATCTTTCTATCTTTAATTATGCCAATTTCATTCAATTGAAATACTGCATAATGTTCTTTCCAATTGATTGATTTAAGAGTTCCGTAAGCCACTCTATCACCTAATTTAAGTATGTGTACTTTGCCGGTATTATCTTTCATAAATACTTTATTTGCAGTTAAGCCAATTATCCCTGCAGAACTAGTATCTAAGAATCCTTTTTCCAGTTCATCTGGTAAAGGAAGATGAATTCTAGAATAGAAGGGATTGTATTCTAAATTTTTATATTTCAATTTTCTAAATGGAATTTTATCAATTTCATGGATTGATTCTTCAAAGTATGCATTAAAAACTATGGTAAAATTAACGTTGTTGGATAAAACTTCTTCTTCTATCTCTTCCACAATTTTTATAGATTCGATAACATATAGCATAAATTGTTTTTCGAACTGATAAATAAATGAATATAAAGAACGTATTGGTACACTTCCAGTAATTGTGTATTTATTAAAACTGATATCTTCGTTTACCGAAAGATTATTAAAGACAAAGTTAAATTTAAAATCTTGGCAGAAATTATCGCAAATATCAAGCAGATATTTATAGGTTATAGTTGGATTATTTTCACTGGGTATTAGTTTACTTTCTCTTTGAGCTTTAATCTCAAGATCTCTTAATGATTTAATAAAAATATCTCGATCATTCATATCAGGGTTTGCAGCAACCAGATCATCTAATTTTTTTTGATTATTCTCATACAACGTTCTGATATCATAGAGTTTTCGTATATTAACAGAATTTCCCAGTAGAAATCCTAAAACTAGCAGAATTAACAAGATTGATAAAATAACTGTATTTCTTAAAGCATAATTCATTTTTCAATACCTTTTATATCCATTATCTTTTTTTGTGCTATCTCTGATAGATTATTATCAGGATATTTCTTAATAAGAGTGTTCCAGTACTGTACTGCTGATTCAAGATCATTTTCTTTTACACTGCAATGTCCCAGCATAATCAGTGCATCTGGCGTTTTACTTCCGTTTAGCTTATAAATCATTTCAAAGATTTTTTTTGCTTCAGCATAACGACTCTTATGGTATAAACACTCACCAATAAGATATTTTGCATTATATGACATCTTGTGCTGGGGATAATCTTTTACAAATTCACTGAATTGGTTATATGCATCATCTATTTTTCCTGAAAAATAAAATGAAAGTATAGTATTGTATTTTTTGCTTATTTCTTCAGAAGTTTCTGTAATTATTACTGTCTCAGGTTTTTCTACAACTTCTTCTATAGTTATCTTTTCCGTTTCTGTTTTTTCTGCAGGTTTTTCCAGTTCACTCTTTTCTTTTTCGGGAGATGTTAAAGATTTATAATCTGGATAGTTACTGGTAATGTTAAATTTCCAAATTGTAATTTCGTTTTCATCATCATCATTTATCAATATATTTGTGATATTACTTTCTGGGAAAAGTTCAGAAAAAACAATTATTGCATGCCGGTTTGTTGTGTATCCTTCAATTTTGAAACCCTGATCAGTACTTGAAATGTTATCGAGCCAGCTCAATCTGTTTTTATTGAGTGATTTGGAAAATACATCAAGAATATAATTCCATTGATTTTTATTTCCTGTGATTTCTTCCACTTTAATCATGTCTTTTTCGATTTTATTTATTTTATCTTTAATTTCATTAAGTTTTCTTACAAGTTCACTATTTTTTATGAATTCTTTTTCGATCTGATAATTCTGTTTCTCATAATTTATAATATCTCGTTTTAATTCCAGATTTTTAATAGTTCCAGCAAACGCAAAATAGAAAATGGCAAGTAATACCAAAAAACCGTGCCAAACAATTTTAAAATGTTTCTGATTCTCCATTACTTTGTTTGGTAATAGATTTGTGTTATTGGTTTTTCTATTCTTTTTCTTTACATCTAAAGTTTTATATGCTAATTCAATTGGAATAGCATATTTAGCAATTTCCTCAAGTGTGATCTTATTTTCCATTCCTTTTTGAACAGTCAACTGCTTATGATCGAGTCTTGTTATATTATCATCTTCTTGAGTAGCAGAACGGAAATATTTTAAATCTTCATCGGTAACGTTATCACCTGCTAATAGAATATTTTTAATTGTGATATTAAAAGTATCTTGTTCAAGAAGAATTTTTGAGAAGATAGTCTCTCTTATAGACACTTCATCAGTATCGGGAACAATAATAGGGAATGATCTGATATACATACCGTTTTTCAAAATTATACCAATCTTGTAATCAAATCCTATATATAAAATTAGAACATAATCATCTTCAGAAAAATCGTAATTATGATTAACAATATTTATCAATGATATTTCATTAGTATCAATATAACTATAAAAATATTTTTTCTTAGAAAGATTCAAGTTAATATCTCTTAAGGCATGGAAAATGTTGAAATTATCTTTATGTACAAAAGCAAGTCCAGATTTATCAGGATTTAGAATAAAATCGAAACTATAGTTCTTAGCTTTAATTTCTTTTTTTGATAACAATTCGTTTAGAAGTCGGTTATGGAGATTTTTGGTTCCAAAAGAAGAATCAAATAAAAAATATGAAATCTTATCATTGTCTGCATTGAAAGATATTTTTCCTCTTTCAAGTGGAAATTCCTGGAGGAAATTTTGCAGTTCTTGCAAACCGGGTATAATATTGTCTGTTGGAGAATCGTTGAAATTTTCACTACCCTCATGGTCTGACATCTCGGGTAGTGAAAATGTTTTTTCTTCACCATCAGATAATTCTGGGATGATAATCTCATTTTCTTGTTGTTCTAATGGAAGAACGGTTTCCCCATTCTCTTCTGATTCCTTAATAGATAAGGCAGAAGATAAAGTAGTTTCTTCCAGTCTTTGTATCGTTATTATACCATTTTCTAGAGTAAGCTGTGCAATTTTAATTGTTAGCCCATCTTTAAATATTCCAAATGCTAGTTTCTTTTTATTTTTAGCCATAATTTTATCTCTCAAGCAGAATAGGCTAACAATTGGTTTATACGTTTCTTATTATTTGCATAATTCATAGCTACTTCCTTCATAATAATACCTTTTTTATAAAATGTAAAAAGATCTTGTTCCAATGTTAACATTCCACTTTTCTTACCTTCAGTTATCATTTGATATATTTCACCAAGATTGTTATTTTTAATGGCAGCTTGAACTGATGAATTTACCGAAAGTACTTCTTTAATCATAACAAGTTTGCCAAATTTATCGGGAACAAGCTTTTGCGAGATAATTACTTTTAATGTATCTGCAAGCCTATATCTTACACGCTCTTGCTCAATAGGTGGAAACTCAGCAACAATACGGTGAAGGCTGTCTATCGCAGAACTTGTATGTAATGTAGAGAAAACCTTATGACCACTATCGGTTGCTTCCAAAACTGTTGCTATTGTCCCTGGATCCCGCATCTCTCCAACAACAATGATATCAGGATCTTGCCTTAATGCTTGAATGGTTCCTTCTTGAAAAGTTAATACATCCTCACCGACTTCTCTATGTCTTACTATTGATTTAATGGATTGATGTATGTATTCAATAGGGTTTCCAATTATCACAATATGAGCGTGATTTGTCTTATTGTTCATATCTACAATGGAATCTAAAGTACTACTTTTTCCCGAACCAGTTATCCCTGTAACCAGGAACAGTCCGGATTTTTCAAAATTAAGATTGAATCGTTTTTCGATTATTTCCGAGAAATTTAAGTGTTCCATACTAAAAATTTCTTGATTAACTCTACGAAAATTTGCAGCTAAGGTATTGCTCTCATAATAAATGTCGCCACGAAAGCGATTTGGCCGTTCTCCTTTTTTAAGAACTAATCCTAATGAAATATCAACATTTTTATTATTAAATAATATTACTTTCTGGTCATCAGTTAAAATACTTAACAAAATAGCAGTAATTTCATCTTGTTTGAAAATGGGTAGATCATCAGAAGGTTTTTTTATACCATAAACTCTAAACCAAATTTTATTCTTTGATCCCGGTCCACCAATATCAATATCAGAAGCTTTAATCTCTCTCATATGAATCATAAGATCTCGTAAACATTCAAAAGCTTCTTCTTTCCAAGCAGAATTGAACATAATCATTTTATTAATATTTTGAAATCTTTGTTTACCTGTGATATACTCGCTTAGTGTAACTTGCATCTCAGATAAAAATGATAAATTCATAAAATCCCCAAAATTTACTAAACTATTTATTTAGTGCCAATAAGTACATATTTTCATTATGATGTCAAGAATATTTAACTCTGCTGGAGCTAATCTCAAGAAATAAGTTTTAACATAATGATCCTTTGAGCAGCTTTTCGCCATTTGAAAAATGTACTGTTCAAAAGATTGATCATGAAACGTTTTAGCAATATATCGCCTTTATAAGCAAAAAAATCTAATATTTTTTTTCTGCTGAAATGTCTTAGTTTTACAGCTGTTTCTGCACGTAATGAGATGTCTGTAGTTCCTGAAAGAATAATGCTTTCCTCTCCTATAGAATCAAATTTTTGCAAATAATCGATGATAGTATTATTAAGCCAAACAGAGACTTCACCACTATCAATAATAATAATCGAATTAGAATCATCATTACTAAATGGAATTGCGTTACCTACCTCATAATTTTTTATTCTTCCTAAATTCATAAATTCAGTTTTATCTTCAAGAGAAAAACCATGAAGCATAATGGCTTCTCCTTTTTGAATGCCATCTGTTTCTGGTTCAAAAGCTTTTTGTAACGGTCCATAGAGGTCTTCTGAATGTTTGCACCCAGTTTTTACAACTTCAAAGAGTTTTTCTGAATTGATTGGTTTAGAAAGATATTGAAATGCGCCAGCATGTACGGCTTGTACTGCTCCATCGATACTGGAGAAACCTGTTAGGATCACTATTACGGCTAGTGGTTGTTTTAGTTTGACCATTCTCATAAGTTCTAATCCACCTAACCGAGGCATTGCCATATCTAATAGAAATAGATCAAAAATTTCGTAATCCATTTTATCAAGGGCATCTTTTCCATCCACAGCAATGGTTACTTTATAACCTTCATCTTGAAGAAGTTCTTTACATAATTCTCGAATTGATTGTTCATCGTCAACTATTAAAATATGCTTTTTCATAATTTATCCTTATTGTTTATTGCGTTCTTCCTGGATAAGGTCCAGAGTTTTTAATTTATCAAATGCTAATAATAGCTCATTAATTTTATTTATTGCTTCAGTCATTTGGTCACCGGATTTTTTTAATTTCTCATCATTATAATTATTACCAGCATTAATTATCCTGCGTATAGAGAGAGAAATTATAGTAAGATGATTGTTTAGATCGTGATTCAAACCGGAAATTTTTGCAGATTCATGCACAACTTCCTGATATTTTATTATAAGTTCTCTATTTTTTAACAATTTTTTCTCTTTTTCAGAAAGCTCAGTTTCCTGAATAGCTAAGAATTCCGTATATCTTTTCGTAGATGTAGAATACTGTTTTAATATTTTACCTATAAAGCTCGAGATGAAGGCTATACCACTGAAAAGAGCGGTGTATGAAATGAGGAAAATGGTTTGAGTTGGAATATCTGAAACAAACTGATTCCCATTAATTGGAATTAACCAGCCAAAGTTATACATTAAAATAAGTGCTAACAAGCACATACTACCTATCATTGCAGCAAGTATACCTCCAGAATTTTCAATAGCAATACTTGCAGTAATAATAGCGATTAGATAGATCCATACAAAAGAACTCTCAAGTCCTCCAGTAAAATGAACAATAATAGTAGCGAATAAAATATCAAGTATTATTTGCAAAGTAATAAAAAAAATATTTGTTTTGACGATCTGGAGATGGAATAAAACATTTAAAATACATATACCCAGAAATGTAATAAAAAAAATAACAATTGGATAAGTTTGACCCATTTGAATAATGCGCAATGTGCCAATAGCAAATAGTATTATCACAATGAACCAGCGTATTTTTGACCACCATTTATAGGTTTCTACTTCATGATTAATAGAGTTATTCTTATTCATTTTATCTCCAAATTATTTTTTATAGATCATCATCTTCAAACAAACTAACAATATCAAGTTTATACCGTAATGTTTGTGTTAATCCTAGATCGTCAAATGCAGCCGTT
>Ga0208771_1000784_pt1 | contig 18467 bp, 17 predicted proteins | sample AntAceMetag02UKX_FD_184775 | JGI IMG/M metagenome (GOLD analysis project Ga0208771, IMG submission 184775) | Saline lake microbial communities from Ace Lake, Antarctica - Antarctic Ace Lake Metagenome 02UKX (SPAdes) (version 2) | ecosystem: Environmental > Aquatic > Non-marine Saline and...
GGAATAAAAGCACAAAGGACCCTTATTTTAACGCCAATAGCCAACTGGCGGATGTAATCGGTATTATACAAAATCAAACATTAAACCGAATACTCAAAACATCCCCATCCTGACCACATAATTTTTCCCTTCCAACCTGAATGCACCATTATCTTTGACAGCCTTTTCTGATCCAGCGCGGATGAGATCGTCATAAGAGAAACACCCCAATTAAATAAACCATAAATAAAAAATCAACTCTGTATGAGTTGAATGATGAATAAAAAATAACTAAAAATATAAATCTAATTCAGCAAGAATTCCAATAGTTGTATCGTAAATAAAGACTATATTATTACTCCAATTCAAATAAATCATTTAAAATGCGAGACACATTTTTAAATAATGCTGGCTTAACAATACTGAATTTTTTCAATATTTTATTTTTATCAATAGTGAATAATTTATGTGCTTTGATGGTGCTTTTTTCGAGGAGTATCCCATATTCCAGATCATCATTTGTAAGTTTAAAAGCATATTCATCCAACTTACGAGTTTGCGAAGGGACGACACAGACGATCACATCATTGTATTTTGCATTGTACGAGTTATTAGATACAATTAGTACAGGTCTTTTTTGGGTAGTTGATAAATCGGAATAAGGGAAAGGAACTAATACAATTTCTCGTTGTCTATACATGATCCCATTCACTTTCGTCTTGCCAGTCTTTTACTTTATTAACTACATGCTCGGTTAGATCTTCTGTATAATCTGTTAAAATCAAACTGTATTTTTCCTGAAAAAGTATATCGATCAATTCATCCACTTTTTTAAGGAATTGATTATCTTTCAGCAACTCGATTTCTTTTTTTAGTTGTAAATATTCTTTTTGGGGGATAGTTACTGTTTGCATGACAAATCCTATTGTTTTAATCAACTTTAATATAACAAATAAATTAGCAATTGTCAATAATATTGTTGAGGCTACTCTAAAAAGCTTTTAACCGAATTTCATGAATTATCACTAATTAATTTTATTGAAATTAAAGAAACTTTTTTTCGTTTAATCTTTCTTCGGCAGTTTTTTACATTAGATTGATTCGCTGTAAGAGAATTAATGTAATTCGTTATTGTTTTTTGAGTGAGCTCATTGTTAGTATTCAAAATCCATTGACCTTCAATTTCGTCAAAAAATTTCTCTTTAATTGTCGAATCAGAAAGCAACAGTTTAACAAGTTCTCGGTCGATTTTCCAGGCTTGGTCAATAACCGCCGCTTTAATCAATTCTCCTTCATCGTCAACAAAGCGAGAATCAGTTTTAAGAAGTTCAGTGAGCTTTTCATTAAAAGAAGTGTTCATAGGAAATTATCCGTTTTTTATTGTCAGTTTATTTTTATATTTTACAGAAGCCATCCGCCAGTTAGTAATTGTCGTCAACCTAATGTAAATTTATAGTAATGTTTGAGTTGCCACGACCTTCAGGTCGTGGATCCTGAAATTCCTACCACACCTTTAGGGGTTTAATCCCAGAATATTTCAATAGTGCAGGGTTAAAACCCCAATAAAAATTGACAAAATTTTTATCCACGAGATAAATCTCATGGCAATTCAGAGATAAAAGCACAAAGGACCCTTATTTTAATGCCAATAGCCAACTAGAGGATGTAATCGCTACTTAACAATATCAAACATTAAACCGAATACTCAAAACATCCCCATCCTGCACCACATAATTTTTCCCTTCCAACCTGAATGCACCATTATCTTTGACAGCCTTTTCTGATCCAGCACGGATGAGATCGTCATAAGAGAAACACTCTGCACGAATAAAACCACGCATAAGATCGGTGTGAATGGCGCCTGCTGCCTGAACTGCCGTATTCCCTTTTTGAATTGTCCAGGCGCGAACTTCATCGGAACCCACTGTAAAAAAGCTGATGTAGCCCAGCATCTCATAAGAAAATTTTATCAGTCGATCGCAGGCAGATTTTTTTATGCCCATTTCGTCCAAAAACATCTTTGTATCAGCTTCATTTTCCAATTGTGCCAATTCCATTTCAAAACTGCCAGCAAATTCAATAACATCGTGTGTCTTCTGAATAGAAGGAATCAAGCCATTCCCATTTCCAAAATTAGCTTCGTCCGAATTTAAAATTGCCAAAAATGGTTTTTGCGTCAGGTATTGATATCCCCCGATAACCTTTTCCTCATCCGCACTTAATTCCAAAAAGCGAATTGGTTTATTTTCATTTAAATGATCTAATATTTTATTTAATGTCTTTTCTTCAAACACCAGTTCATTTGTCTTTTTGCCCCGTGAAAATTGATGCGCGATTCTTTCCAAACGTGTCTCGGTAAAAATCAGATCGAATAATAACAACTCATCGCTTATCAAATTAATATCATTAAGGGGTGATACATTTCCATTCAAATCATCTTTAAAATTCTTCACAACTAAAGCCAAAGCTTCCATCGTTTTTACCAGGTTTAACAACTCACTAAAAAAAGTTCCTTCTTTTGCAGAGCCAGCAGAAAGTCCCACAAAATCTATTAATTCAATAGTAGCAAAGCTTGTTTTTTTAGGAAGATACATTTCTGAAAGTTTTCTCACTCTTTCATCCCCGACTTCAACCATGGCTACATTCGGTTCTGCTTTAGTTTTTGAAAAAATATTCACTTCAGCTTGTAATTTTGTCAGTGCATTAAAAATCGTTGTCTTGCCTGAATTCTGTAATCCAATTAAGCCTATCTTCATTATTCGATATCCTTTACATTTTGAGTAATAGTTCATCCCACCAAATACACGAAAGAACACTAAAAAATTAACTCTGACATTTTTCCCCCTTTTTAGTGAATTTAGTGTTTTTAGTAGGCTGAACTGTTACCATTTTGATTACTTTAAAAATAAAATATTTACACCTGATCAACTAATATGATCCAAACTTTTTTGCTAAATTTATTGGGGAAATATTTTGTTGAGATAAAGCAATGGAGGTTATAATACACACTATTGTTATCAGAAAGAAAGATTTATTGGATATAATTTGCATGGTAATATTTTTTTATTATACTCGTTAAGTGTTAAAATGTAACTATCACCTAAACTATTTTTTTGAAATGAATAATCTATCGCACTTAATGCAAAGAGCAGAGCGCATAGCGGTTAAACGTACTCTTTGCGCTATGCGCTTTGCAAGAGTTGATGTTCATTTTTACTATTGAAAAGCAATATTTTAAATGTTACAAACTAAACCTAACGAGTATAAATAAAATCAATTCGTGAAAATAGTGTTAAATTTTTTTTTTGATTAGGCTCATTTATTTCATAACCGAAGCTTCAAACCAGGAATAATCCTCAATCGCCTTGCACAAATCCAACTTTGCCATAATGTGATTAAAAATCGCCTGTGTGTACCTCAATTCACCTTGCGATAAAATATGCTGGGCGTCAATCACATCCAGCGAAGAAACAACTCCATCCCGGTACTGTTTTCTGGCAACTTTTAGGGTTTCATTAGCTAAAACAATGTTTTCCTTTTGTGCTGCTATTTTATTCCGTGCCTGTTCGATGGAAATAATATTTTGACGAACTTGCATTCTGATCAAATCCCTGATCTCATCTTCCTGAATTTGGGCGCTCTGGTATGCTAATTTTGCCTGCTGAACTTTGTGGGAAGTCGTAAAACCGTCAAAAAGGGGAATAGCAAGCTGAATCCCTGCATTATAATTATCAATGAATTTTTCAGGATCCATGGGATCGAATCCATTCATCACGTTGTAACCGGAGAAAAGAAATACATTGGGCTTATTACCGCTTTTAGCTAAAGCGATTTGATTGCGGTTTACCTCCTGCTGAAGCTGTAAAATTTGTAGATTCGATTTCTTTGCAAGCGCCTTTTTAATGAGGTCGGTTTTATTTATTGAAACAGGTTCATAAGCGAATGAATCGGTAAGAGAAAAATTTTCATTGTCCGCTCCAATGACTTTGCCAAGAAATATTTTGCTCTTCTCTAAATTGCCTATTGCCTCTTCCAAAGAACTTTCTGCATTTTTTAGCTGAACCTGGGCGCGAAGCATTTCTAATCGAGGCACATCTCCTGACTCGAATCGCTCTTTAGTGACAGACAAATGGCTATTTGTTCTTTCAACATTTGCCTCGTTAAGACGGATAATTTCTTGATTTAGTAATACAACATTATAAGCTCGCAGAACCTGGTCCGTGACATTCTTGATTTGTTGCCTTTCCTGAATATTGGATATTTTTTTTCCAGTTTCTGCAATGGAAATTGTTTTGGAAATTCTCCCCCGAGTAAAAATGGGCGCTTGTAATTTAATGTCCAGGTTCATTCGATTCGGCGTTCCAAATTTGAAAGTCTGTTTTTCCCCAGCTGCCCCCATAGGAATTGAGAATGATGATATTTTTCTAATTCGAGTATAAAGAGTGCTCAAATTAATATTTGGAATTTTTTGTGATTTGCTTTCAGCCACTTGCTTTTCAGCAATCGTAGCAGATAGTTCGCTAACTTTGATCAAGTTACTGTTTTCAAACGCCAGTCTCAAACAATCACTCAAACTCAGTTTTTGCTGACTGAACAATATTTTGGGCTGAAGAAAAATTAGCGTAAATCCCACAACAATCACCAGATGTTTAATAAGAGGTTTTCTGTATTTCGATAATATCTTTTTCATAAACTTTTCCTTTTTACTTCTTTACTGTCTAACTTTTTGACAATCATCCATATTGATTCAAACGCTTCAACAAAAGTATTTTGCTCTTCGGCAGATAGGGGTTCAAGAATTTTTCCATAAGACCGTTTTATTGATCCTTTTTGATTATTAATAATTTTTTCTGCTTTCTCGGTTAGCTTAAACCTGGTAATACGTTTATCCTTTGTATCTTTTTCCCGAATCAATAATTCCTGCTGCACAAGTCGTTCTAACATTTCACTGGCAGTACTTTGCGCGATATTGAGTCGTTTTTTTAAATCATTAACCGATAACGCACCAAGATGATGAATGGTCATAAGCACACGAAACTGCGCCAACGAAAAATCAGCTACTTTTGAAACTTCCGTGGCAATATTATGAAAAAAGTGCATTACGGGCGTAAATGCATTGGAAAATCGTTCAAGGTTATTTTCAAGTGAATCCTGCATTATTCCTCCAGTTAGTATCGCTTTCCGATGTATCGGTTTCCGATTAATATAATAAATTATATTCTCTTTGTCAAGGAAATATTTCTATTTTTCTGTTGACATTTTAGTGGAAATATTTTAACTTCTTTTCCTGTATTTCGTGGGCATGATGTTAAACTGAATTATAACGATCTATTTAAATATTATTGAATGAATAAACATGAAACTTAATATAAACAAACTTTGCCACGAACGCATTGTCGTTTTTGATGGCGCCATGGGCACCAGCATTCAGGAAGTGAATTTATCCAGGGATGACTTTTGGGGTAAAGATGGCTGCAATGAAATATTAAATTTGTCCAGCCCAGAAGCCATTCAAAAAATTCATGCTGATTTTCTAAAAGTTGGTTGTGATTTTATTGAGACAAATACCTTTGGCGCTAATGGTGTTATTTTGAATGAATATAATTTGGCTGATAAAATTTATGAAATCAATTTCGCAGCAGCAAAATTAGCCAGGAAAGTGGCAAATGATTTTTCAGAAAACAAGAAACAGCGATATGTTGCCGGCAGCATTGGACCGGGCACAAAACTACCCTCCCTTCGCCAGATCAGTTTCAAAAAACTTCAACAAGCCTACATTCCTCAAATTGAAGGACTCATCGATGGCGGGGTGGACTTATTGATCATCGAAACCAGTCAAGATTTGCTGCAATTAAAAGCAGTTGTTATCGCTATTAATGAAATTTTTAAAAAGAATAAAATGCAGCTTCCAGTTCAAGCGCAGGTGACCATTGAAACAACTGGCAAAATGCTGGTAGGTACTGATATGCAAACAGTAATTGTAACAATGGCTCCATTACCCATCGATGTTCTGGGAATCAACTGTTCAACCGGTCCTAAACCAATGACAGGTCATCTCCGTACTCTGTCTCAACACTGGAGCAGGTTGATTTCGGTAATGCCAAATGCTGGACTGCCGATTGTGGAAAATGGAAATATATTTTATGATTTAACGCCTGAAGAACTGGCTCTGGATTTGAAATATTTTATTACTGAATTGGGTGTGAATATTGTTGGCGGTTGTTGCGGTACAAAGCCAGAACATTTGAAAGCAGTTGTGGAAGCTGTCTCAAATTTATCTCCCAAAAAGAGAGAACCGTCTCTTCTAAATGCAGCAGCGAGTTTGTACAGCATATCTGAATTCAAAGTCGAGCCCAAACCGTTGATCATTGGTGAACGCTGCAATGCCAATGGTTCGAAAAATTTCCGGGAATTCCTGTTAAATAACAATACCGAAGGAATGATTTCAGTCGCTCAACAGCAGGAAAGAGAGCTGGCGCATTTGCTTGATATTTGCACAGCTTACGTTGGATTGGACGAAGAAAAAATCACAGCTTCTCTCGTTGAAAGATTGAATACCGATGTTACGTTGCCGCTGATGATTGACTCCACCAGACCTTCTGTAATCGAAAGCGCTCTGCAACGAATAGCCGGAAAAGCTATTATTAATTCGGTTAATTTAGAAGATGATGATTTGCTGAGAGAAATCCTTTTGCTGTGTAAAAAATATGGCGCCGCGGTTGTGGCTCTGACCATTGACCAACAGGGCATGGCAAAAACAGCAGACCGGAAAATCGAAATTGCTCGTCGCTTGTACAAAATAATTACCGAGGAGTTTAAAATAGCCCCGGAAGATATTTTTCTTGACACACTCACCTTTACTCTCGGCAGCGGTGATGAAGAAACCAGGACAGCAGCTATTGAAACTATGACTGCTATCCGCGAAATAAAGGAGGCGTTGCCCGCGGTTAACACAATCCTGGGAGTTTCAAATATCTCGTTTGGTCTGAAACCAGTGATCCGTCACCGACTAAATTCTGTATTTTTAGCGCATGCCATTGAAGCCGGACTGGATGCGGCAATTTTACATGCCGGGAAAATCATCCCTCTGTATAAAATTCATCAGAATGAAAGAAAATTATTTGATGATTTAATATTTAATCGTCGCAGCGAATTGTATGATCCATTAATTGAAACGATTAAATTTTACAAAGATAAAACGATTAAAACAGATGATGAAGAAACATTAGAATTTTTGCCTATTGAAGAGCGACTGCAAAAAAGAATATTGGATGGGAACCAGGCAGGTCTTGCCGGCGATTTAGATGAATGCCTTCAATCTTATCCAGCAATTAAGATTATTAATAAAATATTATTAGAAGCAATGAAACAGGTTGGCGAATTTTTCGAATCAGGAGAAATGCAGCTTCCTTTTGTTTTACAATCTGCTGAAACAATGAAAGCAGCGGTTTCCCATTTGCAGCCGCATCTAAAAAAAATTGATGGACAGTCAAAGGGTAAAATTCTGCTTGCCACAGTAAAAGGTGATGTTCACGATATCGGGAAAAACCTTGTTGATATTATCCTTTCCAATAATGGTTATGAAGTGATTAATTTGGGAATAAAGCAAACCGTTGAATCCATTATTCAAACGCTTAAAGAAACAAAAGCCGATGCTGTTGGCATGAGCGGACTGTTAGTGAAATCAACCATTATTATGAAAGAAAATTTAGAAACTATGAATCAATTGGGAATAAATATACCAGTGCTTTTGGGCGGCGCTGCATTGACACGAACTTATGTAGAAAGCGAGCTTAGAAAAATTTATGCTGGAGATGTGTATTACGCTAAAGATGCTTTTGAAGGATTATCTTTGATGGGAAAAATAGTGAGCGGCAAATCACCTCAATCGAAAATAAAAATGAAAAATAATCTCCCTGTAACTCCTGAAATCGCAGTTGATAAAATTGATAAGCAAAAAAAAATTCAGCCAGTGAAACCGCCAGAGACGTCATTCTGGGGCAGGCGAGTTGTCAAAGGAATACCTGTTTCTGAAATCATTCCGTTTTTGAATAAAAAAGCATTATTCATGAGTCGCTGGCAATTAAGCAGAAAAGGACAGACTAAAGCCGAGTATAAAAAAATTTTGCAAACTGTTTTAGAACCCAAATTTAATGAATTGGTCGAAAAGGCAGACCTGTATCAACTGATCACTCCAAAACTAGTCTATGGCTATTTTCCCTGTAATTCAGAAGGGAATGATCTATTCATTTATCAAAACAAAACCGATAAAACACCAATTGTAATATTTAATTTTCCACGTCAAAAAATGAAAAATGGTTTTTGCATCGCTGATTATTTCCTGCCGTTAAATTCTGGCTCAAAAGATGTGATCGGCATGCACGTTGTAACTGCCGGTAAAAAAGCTTCTGAAGAATCGCAGCGGCTTTTTGAAAATAATAAATTCCAGGATTATCTCTTTTGGCATGGATTTTCAGTCGAATTCGCTGAAGCATTGGCAGAGTACTGGCACAAACAGATTCGCCGCGAATTAGGTATTGATAGTGGTGATGCTCCAGAAATAAAAAAACTATTCAGCGGGCATTATCAGGGAGCTCGATATTCTTTCGGATATGCTGCCTGTCCGAATTTGGAAGATCAGGTAAAACTTTTTCAGTTATTAAAACCAGAAGAAATTAGCGTGAGTTTAACCGAAGAATATCAAATGGTTCCTGAACAGTCAACATCTGCGATTATAGTGCATCATCCGCAAGCGAAGTATTTTAGCATTTGAAAGTATAAATAACTTGATTGTATGACATAAATTTGGTATATTATTTTCAAATTATAATTTGGAAAATAATTAAAACCAGGAGCATAACCAATGGCTTTACCTTTATTAAAAAAAGGAAATAGTTTTACTTATGGCGATTACGTAACCTGGTCTGACGATGAACGATGGGAACTGATAGATGGTTACGCATACAACATGTCTCCAGCGCCTTCGAGAAGACATCAACAAATTTCTAGAGAATTAGAAAGGCAAATTGCCAATTTTTTGCTTGATAAAACCTGTGAAGTTTATGATGCACCTTTCGATGTTCGTCTTCCCGAAGCAGACGAAGAAGATGAAGATATATACACTGTAGTTCAACCAGATTTAGTTGTCATTTGCGATAGGAAAAAGTTGGATGATAAAGGCAGCCGTGGCGCTCCTGATCTAATCATTGAAATTCTATCTCCGGCTACCAGTTCTAAAGATATGAAGATCAAGTTGGCTCTTTATGAAAGGCATGGTGTAAAGGAATACTGGGTAGTCCATCCGACAGATAATATTATTATGGTTTTCAAGCTCGATAAAAAGAAAATGTATGGAAGACCTGTGGTCTATTCGGAAGAAGACAAGATATCGACTCCAATTTTAGAAGGGCTTGAAATTGACCTTGACCAGGTATTTAAGGAATAATTAAAAAGTGCCGATGTAATCTACCCTGGAGATCTTCGGTGATTATTATTTTTCATCCGCAATTAAATTATTTTGGTATTTGAAATTTTTTCATTACGCATATAACAGCTGAGCAAAATCTGTTTCTTGTAGAGATAATTTTTTTAACGTTGAAATAACACAGTTGATTTTATCAAAACTAATTTTTTGGGGATCTACAATTTCAAAACCGATTGAATTATTTGCCTTACCATAGTCTATTAAAATACCTTAGGTGAATTTTATATTTTTTGGCTACTCTCACCAATTTACCTCGTTAAATATAAATAGGAAAAAAATATGCCACAAACCGAAAACAATTATGCTACTTGCAGCCAGTGTGAAAACAAAGTAAACGAAACTGACGATTTCTGTCCAAACTGCGGCAGTCTGTTTATTGATGATGCTTATTGTATCAATCATTCTGAAAGTTTAGCCGAGGGTGTTTGTGTTATTTGCGCTGAACCATTCTGCTTTCAATGTGGTAACTGGGTGAACGATAAATTTTTATGTGCCGATCATGCAGAATATGAAATCTACCAGGGCATGGCACGCGTTTACGGGATCAACGACCAATCCCAGGCAGAATATGTAAAGGGCTGTTTGGAAGAAGCTGGTCTGCACCCTTTTATTTATTCCCGAATAGCGACTCCCTGGCATAGTGGTACTGGGAATGATACTCTGTTAAGATCGTCCTGACTGGTATGTAGCTAATGAAATAAAAATTTTGGTGCCGTGCCAGGAAGTTTTACTGGCAGAGAATATTTTGAAAGAGTTGGAGATTTTGGAATAAATGTCAATTAATTGCTAATTGTCAATTAAGAGTTAAAATTTCATGGTTACAGAAATAAAAAAAATCACTCAATTATTTTAACATATTTTTTTAGAATGTTTTCAATCTAAATATTAATAATAAATGTTTAAATGAAAGGAAAAACAATGGTTAAAAATTTCCAATTCACCATAATTTTATTAGCTTTATGTGTTCTTACTTCGTTTCTATGTCCAGATTACTCCTCATCTCAGATTAAGACGAATAATATTGATAAATATTCTGACTGGGAGGGCGGTCGCCCAGATGGCTGCACAACGATAACTGTTGGTAAAAAAGCGTCAGCCGACGGCTGGGCAACAACATCTCATACCTGCGACAGTCACCGAACAAGGTCGTGGTTTGATATTGTTCCTGCAAAAAAATACAAAAAGAATGAAGAAATGACAATTCTCAAACGCACGAATTGTGATTCCTTTGCGATGCCGACTTATAAACACGTACCTGTCGGAAAAATTCCACAAGTAGAATCTACTTATGGCTATATAAATACCGCTTATCCTTGTATGAATGACCAGCAATTAGCTGTTGGCGAATCAACTTTTGGCGGACGTGCGACCCTGCGATCAAACAAATGTTTAATAGATTGCCAGCGGCTGGTACAGTTGATGATTGAAAGATCTAAAACTGCCCGAGAAGCCATCAAATTAGCAGGAGAATTAACTAAAAAATATGGTTACAATGACAGCGGCGAATGTTTGACCATTGCCGACACAAAAGAAGTCTGGCATTTGGAGATACTTGGACCTGGCAAAGGAAATGTCGGCTCAATTTGGGCTGCACAACGGGTGCCGGATGATCATGTTTCTGTTAATGCCAACGCCAGCCGGATTCGGCAATTAAATTTGGAAAACCCAGATTTTTTTATGGCATCGGAAAATATTTTTCAGGTAGCACAAGATAGCGGTTGGTGGAATCCGGAAGCGTGCCTATTTGAGTTCAATTATGCTTATGATCCGGGCGGCAGGAAATCGTTTGCCGCACGTCGTCGGGAGTGGCGAGTTCTTGATTTGATAGCGCCTTCTTTAGGACTGGATGCTAATGCAGAAAATTTTCCCTTTTCTGTGAAGCCGGATACCCTGTTAACGCTGGAAAAATTGCTTTCTATTTTCAAAGATTATTATGAAGGCACTGACTTCAATTTTGTGAAAAACATTACTTCAACTAACAAAGATGGCAAAACCGTAATTTCCCCGCTTGCCAATCCATTTATGCCGTATGATATGAATAAAATTTTTAAAATCAACGGAGGTTGGGGCTGGCGCGGAGAACGCACAATTGCCCGCTGGTACACTATGTATGCCACTATCACACAGTCCAGGGAAAATTTACCCAATGAAATAGGCGGCGTTGTCTGGCTGGCTTTTGATAATGTAGCAACTTCAATTTATGTGCCTATCTATTGCGGCAATACTGACCTCCCCAAATCATACAAAACACCAGGCCGGGTAAACGGATTTACAAGGGAATCGGCGTGGTGGGCATTCAATCGCACTGGCACAATTACGGCACAGCGCTGGGGAGATATGCGTAAAGATGTCTCAGCAGTATGGAATCCTCTGCAAGCTGAAATGTTTGCGAATCAAAAACAAATTGAAGAAAAAGCATTTGCCCTTTATAAAAAGAATCCCAAAGAAGCCCGGAGTTTTTTAACGAATTACAGTATTGAATGGGGAAATAAAGTTGTGAAAAAGTGCTGGCAGCTCGGTGATTTTCTGTGGACGAAATATGATGAAAAATTTTAAATTATTTACTTGACTTTTTCGGAAATTTCATGTAAAATAAGTCATAATATTTACTAACTTGAATAATTTTAAATAATCTAAGTCAAAACATCATTTATTTAAGGAGCGAAAAGCTATGTGGAGAAAAGCATTTCTGTACTCTCTTGTACTTCTATTCTTGTTAAGTCTAAATTCTTATGCACAGGATCGAGCAGTTTTAATTCCAAAATCAGTCAGAGCGCCTTATGTTACTGACGATTCTCAGGATCTTTTTGGCAAAGCCTGGCGTTTTTATCGGGATGGGTTTACAAATTCAGCGGCAGACAGTCTTAAAAAACTAATCGCCGAATTTGGATTTAAACTGAAGAAAAATCACTATTACATTGTGGTCGCTAATTTCACGCCCGAAGAAACAGCAATTGGTATGTTTCACGGTGATTCGTATTTTCATGATACGCGGCTATACGGGCTTCAATCTGATTCGTTGTTTTATATTTTTATTTCACGCGACAAAGATGCCAAGTCCTATTTATCGACAGTCATCACACGTAAAGAATCCTATTTTGAAACGGTTTTGCCTTATTTTATTGGACTCTTTCCAATTTTAACCCAGACTGTTGCTGAAAACAGAACCTGGATGGATGTGCGAAAATTTGAAATTCCTGAAAAATTTCAAAAGAATTGTGATATTTCGGTCATCGTAAAAAAGAATTTTTCTGACGATAGATTTCTCGCCCGCGAAATTTTTGATAACACCTCACTGGAAAAGTGGAGTTTTGGCATTGCCACTGCTTTGACCAGTGTAGATGATGTTGACTTTGTGTTGGAGAACGGAAGAATTGTGGTAAAGCCTAAACCAAAGGGAGACCTGGCAACTTTTGGCCTGGTGAATTATCATTTCAAACCAGTCGATACAAAAGGGCGAACCATGGCGACATCTTTTCATATTTCGGGCGGTCTGAGAATATCGCAAACTATTGAACCAGTATTAGGAATCGGCTTTGGCATTCCAATTGACGTTATCGATCTTCATTTATTTATTGGTTACAGTGTTGAATTTGCACAAGAGCTTAAAACTGAATATCAAATTGGTCAGGACATCTCCGGAGATGTAGTTGATCCATTTAAATTAAATATCAGGGGTAAACCGCGGATTGGTATTGAGGTAAAGTTTCCCTAATAAATTAATGAGTCTATCTAAAAAACTTTTAATCACGAATGTTCACAAATTCTCCTTCGCCGAACCTGTGCGCCGTTTTGATGGGGGGATCATTAAATAGTTAATTTGCCGAAGGAAAATTAGTGGAATTAGGGGACGTTTATAAACTGAACTCATAAATCTATCATAAAAACTGGAGTAACAATTATGAGACGAGTGTTGATTATCTTGCTGGTTTTAGTATTCATATTGCCCATAACTTTACAAGCCAAAGATTTCATCGGTCTCGGCCCACGAGCAGGTTATTACAAAGCAAAAGATGCTGAAGATGGTCAGTGGCTAATTGGAGCTGGATTACGGCTAAGAATGGGCGGTATTGGTTTTGAAGGTTCTATCGATTACCGGGCCGAAAAATATTCTAATGGAAATCTAACCATAAGAAGTTGGCCGGTGATGGCTTCTGTACTTTTTTACCCGCTGCCTGTGGTGTACGGTGTTGCCGGCGCTGGGTGGTATAATACGACTTTCGATTACGACCAGAATAAACTTTACTTAAAAAATGTAGAAGACAAAAATGAGCAGGAAGTTGGTTGGCATTTTGGCGGCGGTATTGAACTTCCAGTTGGTAGAAAATCTACGCTGGCTGTGGATATTCGTTATGTATTTCTCGACTATGATTTTTCCGGAGTACCAGGCAGCGAAGATACGGAATCTAATTTTTATGCGGTTACGATTACGTTGTTTTGGGGGTTGTAAATCTTAAACCTGGATTATTCGTAAAGCTTTGCCACAAAGGCACCAAGTCACAAAGAAATAATGAGATAGAAGAAATAGTAATTTTAAAATCAGTTTTTCATAGTTTATTTTTCAGAAAAAATCTTACCTATTATTTTTTTTGAATTTGGTGTCTTTTAGTTCCCTTCGAGCATAATAATCTTTGAGGCGATGAATTATTCTAGCAAAATACTCCAATAATTTTATTCTGTAATTTAATAATCGCCCACAGAAATAAATTGGAAAAATATTATCTGAAAAATTAACTACTGGATAACTGAAAAATAATTTAGATTTTACTGATTGGACTGCAGTGTATAAAATGTCACAAAACAGAATTAGTGATAAATCTCTACTTGCAGGTCAACTATAAATGTATAACTTTTAATTCCATATTTTATTCACTACAATAGTTCTACAAAAATTTTCTCGTCCAAATAAAACTTTTCCTCTCCTGCAATAGTCTAACTATTAGATTTCAAACCAAAATTTCTCATGAGGATTTATGACGGATATTGAATTAATAAATCAGATAATAGATGGTGATCGAAGTGGATTTAATTTACTTGTCAGACGTTGGGAGAAGACGATTTATAATTTTAGTCTTCGCTATCTTGGGAAAAAAGAATTAGCCCGGGACGTCACCCAAAAAACGTTTATTCGAGTACATAAAAGTATTAATAAATTGAGAGATGCTAAAAAATTCTCCTCGTGGATATATCAAATTACTGCTAATCTTTGTAAGGATGAAATAAAAAGGCGGGCAAGCCATGATTTTCTCTCGATAGATTTAATTAATGAAAACAGTGAAAATGGTCATCTTATGCCAGATGAATTAATAGAATCAGAATTTAATCAACCCGATGCTGAATTGAATAGCAAACAAATTGGTACAATTGTTCAAAAGGCGTTACAGCAATTGCCTGAGGACCAGCGTATCGTTATAATTATGAAAGAGTACCAGGGATTGAGATTCAGGGAGATTGCTGAAACGCTGGGAGAACCGCTCAACACGGTTAAATCAAGAATGTATTATGGATTGAGCGGTTTGAAAAAAATTTTTCAAAAATGGGAAATAACAGAGGAGATGTTGAGTTATGAAATGTGATAACATTCATCCTTTAATAATGGATTTTCTTTATGACGAAATTTCTGAGGAAAATAAAAAGATTCTTCAGTCGCATCTAAAGCAATGCAAAAAATGTCGTGAAGAAGTTGAATCATTAAAAAATACTTCAAAAATTCTTCAGAAATGGGAGGATGTTGAACCGGATTTTAATTTAGTAATGGTAACCGAAAAAGTTGGCTGGATTGAAAATATAAAAGAACGATTTCAAAAATTGCTGCCAAAGTCCAAAAAAATTCGTTATGGGCTGGCTTACGGTTTTGTTGGCATTTTTTTGTTATTAGCGTTGGCAAATACAGAAATTTCCTATCAACAGGGAAATTTTAAAATTAAAATGGCGCTTTTTTCAAAACAGTCAGGGCAAAACCAAAATAAAGCAACTGATATTCTTAGCAACCAATTTGTCGAAAAATTGCAGCAAGAAAATTATTATTTGATGAAAACAATGATCGAGCAAAGTGAAGCGCGGCAGCAAAAACAATGGCAATCGTCTCTTGTTCATTTTAACCAGAATCTGGAACAAAAAAGAATTCAGGATCTAAATTTGATCGGTTCTGGATTAAGCGATTTTGAAAAAAATACTTACAAAAAAATTCAGAGAATTGATAATTCATTATACGAATTAATTCGCCCGGTAAATTCTCAACGAAAATAGAGATATTTTTATTGGCAAAATTATTAAGGGCAACCTGTCCGCCTTCTTTTTTGCGAAAATAATTAAAAAGGAATAAAAAATGAGAAAAAAAATATCCATTTCTTTAATAGCAATATTGGTAATTTTTTCATGGGCAGGCGAGACAACTGCTCAAAAAAATCGTTTATCACAAGAATTTTTGAATGATATTGAAGTTATGGAAACGGTGCTTGATAAACTGATCAAGCCGAATTCTCATAATGTTTTTTGGGGGAATTCTAATAGTAAAGGTTTTTACCTTCTCGATTATGGTGTCATATTTAATGTACATTATTCTTTACTTAATGACGAGATGGTTGAAGTTAAGTTCGATAAATTATTGAGAACTGGTAGAGCCAATACCTATATTGTTAAAGAAGAAGAAGAAGAAAAACAAAAGAATGAAGCAAATCTAAAAAAAGAAATTGATCAATTAAAAAAGTCTTTATCTCGTTTTCTGGGCTCTTATGCTTCATCAATCAGGAATTTAAAAACAGGTGAAAATATAACTGTTATTGTTGACTTTAATGGATTTATTGGTGGTTTCAGAAGATCATTTGAGGATACACCCAGACAATTAATCGCTACTGTGAAAATTGCTGACTTAAAAAATTATAGACAGGGAAAAATATCCGATTCAATATTTAATAAAAAAATTAAATTTTCAAAAATTGATTCCTTTGATGAGGATATTTCCATTTTGGGAAATGTAATAAAAACTTCACTGGAACATGCCGACGGGTCAGGTGGTTTTGGTCTTTCCGGAGATATTAAGGGTGTTCATCTTAAAGGTTACGGTGTACTTTTTATTACAGATGTTAATTGGGGAATTGGTGGTATGAGACAATTTTTTCTTGGGGATAACAACAAAGGCAGTTTTTCTTTTTCAATTACTAGCAGTGACCAGGATAAATCTATCAAAGGAATGGAAAAAGACCTTAAAAAATTGGAGCATAAACTAATCCGTTCAGTTTCCAATTATGGGCATACTTTGAGAGGATTACAGCCAGATGAATGGGTTGAATTAGCAGTAAACTTCAAAAGTGCTGTTGGCAAAAATAGATATTCGAAAAGCATTATTAAGGTAAAAAAGAAAACAATAGATGATTTTTATCGAGATAAAATCAATTTTAAGCAGTTCAAAAATTTAGTTCAGATTGTTTATTATTAAATTTTTTGTTCACCTCCTAAAAAACCGGAAAGAGAAACATATAACTCTTTCCGGTTTTTTTATATCACAGCTCAAATTTCACTTAAATCAAAAAAAATCTGAACAAACAAACTTGAATTATTTTTGTCAACAGAGTTCTGATTTTAGTTCTCTTTTTGTTTATGCACTTGCTGTTTATCAGTTAAAAAAGCTCTAAAGATTAAATATGCACCACAAAAGATGACTGATAAAGGAAAAATTATATCTGCAATTTTGCTCTCCCATTCGTTGGTAAGTACAAAAAATGAGACAATGGTCAATATCACAGCTATAATGTTCGCCCATTCTAATTTATTTTTTTCGTCCTTAATTAAATATAAAAACCAGAAAACAAGGCTTATGCCAAATAGAAATATGAATCCGAAAAAATCGTTATCGAGTATTCTAAATTCTTCAACAAGGACAAGAAATCCCAGAATTAGCAACGCTCCCCCGGGAATAATTGCCCACCAGCGATCGTTATGTCGGACATAAACCGAAATGAAAATTGCTGCCAAACCCCATAAAAAAATTACTCCAATAATTTCATCAGAAACAAAGTCGAGTGAATCTATTATTGAAAAAAATCCGATGACTAATAAAATAATGCCAACAACGAGTGGACCTTTTCTTTTTGAATTTTGACGATAAACATTTATAAAAATTATTCCAAAAGCAGCAAAGGCAATGCCCCACCAGAATTGAGCATCCAGATTGAATAATCTGAAATTGTTCAGTAACAAAAGGATACCTGCTAGAATAATTAAAGCTCCAAAAATAATTTTTTGATTATTTGATCTCATGAAATCCTCCAATTTATAAGGCAACGTGAAATTAACAAATATTATGCACAAAATTTTTCTTATAATCTTACATGTAAAACGAAAAAACAGAACACTAGTTTCATAAATATTAAATTAGCTCTTTTTGAAATAAAAATAATTTTTTCATTTGCATTTACAACAATTTTGTTTTATATTTTTTATGTTGTACAGCATAATTGATGTAATTGGAACTTTTATAATAAAAATGGATAAATTGAGGCAAAAAATGGTAGACAATATAACTACTAAGCCAGTAGCTAATAGTAATTTTTTTAATTGGGAGGTATTAATTGATTTTATATGGGATAAATTGAGAAAAGATTTTGTATTATTAGAGGTTCCTATGCGATTTGGAAAAACAAGTATAATGCAAAATATATACCAGAATCCGAGATATGGATATAACACATTTTATTTGGATTTAAAAGATATCAGAGAGCCAATATATTTTATCAAGAAAATAATATATGGATTAATAAATTTAGGCGTTATTCCAAAATATTTTAGGTATAAATCTAAACTAAAGTCTGAGGGGGGTCCCCAATGTTTAGACAGAAATAGAGGAAAAATAAGTTAATAAATCAGAAGGAATCACTACCCCCCGTAATGCGTAGTATTACGGGGCTTGCGCCAATTTAATAATTTTTTCCCAATCTGTCAAATACTTTTTTATTTATTTTTATAATGAACTGCTCTCGGAAATTGATATTCTAATGATTGATGA
>Ga0208771_1000789_pt1 | contig 18408 bp, 5 predicted proteins | sample AntAceMetag02UKX_FD_184775 | JGI IMG/M metagenome (GOLD analysis project Ga0208771, IMG submission 184775) | Saline lake microbial communities from Ace Lake, Antarctica - Antarctic Ace Lake Metagenome 02UKX (SPAdes) (version 2) | ecosystem: Environmental > Aquatic > Non-marine Saline and Alkaline...
CTTCCGGTGAAAGTCGTAGCGAAGCATTTATCAGAGCCGGTTCTTCCGGTAATCCAACCGGTGCTATTGCAGCAATAGGAACTGCAACCAGCGGTACACACACGAACTTCAATAACTGTATTGATGCAGGTATATATTATGGGATATTTACTGATGGTATCTATAATCCGGGTGGAGCGGTTAATAGGGGTAAGATTGCTTTGTATGAGCAGTATCCTCAAAATCCGGGTGGTTATACAGAGAATTTCACACATATGAATACGCTTATAGGTGATCCTGGTGTTGCGCTCTGGACAGGAGTTCCACAAGATATTATTGCGAATTATGAAACAGAGATCTCTCCTGGAACAAATTATCTTGAAATTCAGGTAGAAAATAGTTCAGGATTTCCAATAGCTGATGCCTGGGTTACAGCTTTAATGGGTGATGATGAAATATTTGTATCTGATTATACAGATCAAGATGGTTTAGTGTATTTGCACGTTGATGCTACAGAAATAGGTAACATGAGTTTAACAATTACAAAACATAATTATATACCACATTTAGGTGAGGTGGAAATTGTAAATCAAAATTTAACGATTTCAATTGAGAATTATGATATTGATGATGATAATGCAGGAACCTCATCCGGTAATGATGATGGATATATTAATCCGGGTGAAGATATAGAGTTGAAAATAGGTTTGAAGAATCATGGTTCACTGGCTGCAAGCTCTATTTCTGCTATAATTTCTTCAGATAATGATTTTATAACAATTACAGATAATTCAGAAGATTTTGGTTCAATTCCTTCTGGAAATACTGTTATCTGTCCAGATGATTTTGATATTTCTATAGATGAAGATGTTATTGGTGGAACTGTGATCCAATTGGATGTTCTGATTGAAGATAGTAATGGAAACCAGTGGACAGATATTTTGTTCCTCATTGTAGCAGGCATAGATCTTTATGCAAGCGACTATTCAATTATTAATGGCGGTAATGGTATTCTTGATCCTGGTGAGGAAGTTGATATTGTAGTAAATCTTATCAATATTGGATTAATTCAAGCAAATGATATTGAAGGAATTTTGAGATGTAGTAATGCTGGAATTTCTATCTTGGACAGCATTGGAACTTTTGAATCTATCCTGCCTGGTGGTGAAGGTGATAATTTTGCGGATAGATTTGTAGTTGAAGCCAGTTATCAGCTTCTTCCCGGTTCTCAGATACCATTTACTCTGGAGCTGTTGAATACTGAAGGATTCCATAACACTACCTCATTTATTATTGAAGTGGGTGTAGTCACTCAAGAAGATCCGCTCGGCCCTGATGAATATGGTTATTACTGTTATGATAGCTTTGATGTCAGTTATGATTCGGCACCTATTTATAACTGGATAGAAATAGATCCAACTTATAGCGGTTCGGGTACATCATTAAATTTATATGATGGTGGCGATGATGGGGATGTAGTAATTGTAAACTTACCGTTCATTTTCAATTTTTATGGAATTCCATATAATATGATCAGTGTATGTTCAAATGGATGGGTTGCGCCTGGTGGAAGCACTCAAGCTTCTTTTATGAATAGCCCAATTCCCGGTCCTCAAGGTCCTTCTCCAATGATCTCTCCATTTTGGGATGATCTAAAAACTGGCAGCGGGAATGCGTTTTATTATTATGATACTGATCTCAATATGTTTATAGTCGAATGGTCTCACTTGCAAAATGACTATAATAACGCAGAAGAAACATTTCAAGTAATGATCTTGGATCCGATTTATTATTCAACTCCAACCGGTGATGCTGAGATCATTTTTCAATACAAAGTTATAAATAACTGTAATCCAGGTTCTTATCCATCTCAACATGGACAGTATTCTTCGGTTGGTCTTGAAGATCATACAGGCACGTTTGGGTTAGAATATACATTTAATAATTCTTATCCAACTGCCGCAATACTTCTACAAAATAATCTTGCATTAAAGTTTACAACAGCAGGATCGATAATACAAGACCCTCCAATTGCTAACTTCAATCATGACAGCTTTGATATTGTTCTTTTACAGGGAGGAACCGATACAAGACAATTAGAAATTTCTAATACAGGAGAAGCAAATCTTGTTTTTAATATTACAAAAGATTATGATCAACCTGAAGAAGGATCAGGTGGACCTGATGCATACGGTTATATTTGGGTCGATAGCAATGATGCTAATGGCCCTGAATATAATTGGCGGGACATTTCTGCAATAGGGACTGAAGTTACTTTTACGCATAATGATGTAGGAACAGCACTAATGCCTCTTGGATTTGATTTCATTTTTTATGGTGAATATTATTCTGAGTTTAGGATTAATCCTAATGGCTGGATTGGTTTCGGTGATGATAATGAAGAGTGGAATAATCTGTCACTTCCTCATCCTGACAGTCCTCGCCCTGCAGTGATACCCTTCTGGGATGATCTTGATCCTTTACAAGGCGGAAGTGTTTATTACTATAGCACATTTGACAGTCTGGTAGTATGGTTTAACAACGTAATACACTATCCTGGAACTTATACTGGAACATATGACTTCCAGATTATCATCTATGAAAACAGTACGATTCTCTATCAATATCGTACAATGGACGGAACAATAGATTCTGCTACAATTGGATTACAAAACCATGCTGGGAATACGGCTCTACAAATGACGTATAATGGGAACTTTGTTGAAGATGAATATGCTGTATTTATAGAGAGGATAATTGATTGGGTCGATATAGACCATACATTTGGTTACATAACTCAAGGAGAAACGTATACCATTACTATCGATATAAATTCTGAAGAATTGAATATGGGAAATTTTTTATGTAATTTGCAGATTACAACTAATGATCCGGAAGCTTTTCTTACAACTATCCCAATAAATTTACAAGTAGCTTCAGGTGTACCAATAATCAGTTTATCGGAAGATGCACTCGATTTTGGCTATGTTCTTGTCGGAGATGATGCATCAGATACACTTTATGTAAGTAATCTTGGTGAAGTTGATTTGGAGGTTACTAATATTACAAATGGAGTCATTGAATTTGATGTAATTCCTGTAAATTTTGTTTTAGCACAGGGAGAAGTAGGAGCAGTTGTGGTTACGTTTACACCTCAAGCAGAACTGCTTTATGAAGATATCTTGATTATTGAAAGTAATGATCCAATAAATTCACAATATGAAGTTTTACTTAGCGGATCTGGTTATGAGCTTACGGGACTGGATGATCAGTTTCCATTAGTTACAAAAGTAGATCAAAATTATCCAAATCCATTTAACCCTGAAACCAGAATTGCCTTTTCCATAGCGAATAAAGAACAGTTTGCAAAACTGGAAATATTCAATATAAAAGGACAGAAAGTAAAAACTCTTGTCAATGAAGAGCTAGAAGTAGGAAAATATAGTGTTATATGGAAGGGGAATGATATTTCGGGTAGAAAAGTTGCTTCGGGTGTATATTTCTATAAATTCGATACAGATGATTATCATAATATAAAGAAAATGTTGTTATTAAAATAAAAATAGAGGGAAAAAATGAAAAAATTATTAATAATACTCTTCGTAATTTCAATGTCATTATTAAATGCACAATTACAATTCCCAGAAGAGATTCCAATCAGGCAGGGCGTAAATATTGAATGGTACAGATCTGCAACTGCTGTTGATGGTGGAGTTGTCTTTGTGTGGTCTGATACCAGAACAGGTATAAGAGATGTCTGGGCACAGAAATATGATGCTAACGGGAATAAAGTTTGGGCAGAAGACGGATTATTGGTAAATGGTGAATTTAGCCGTCAGGAAGATCCGGTTATTATTGAATCAGGGAATGGAGATGTTATTATTGCCTGGATTGATTTCAGGAATGAAGATGCGGGTGATGTCTATGCTCAAAAAATATCAAGTGATGGTGTTTTGCAATGGGCATCAGATGGTGTTCCACTTTGTTTGTATGAAGAAATTCAAATATCACTCAATATAGTATCTGATGGTAATGGTGGTGCTTATGTGATTTGGCTTGATAGTAGAGCTACCGCTGGAGTTGATATTTATGGAACTCATATTGATACAAATGGAGATATTGTTTCTGGGTGGACAACAGACGGTAATCCCATTGCCAATGCAAATGGTAGTCAAAATCAGCATACATTTTGGGAAGATGGTTCTGGTGGTGCAATTATAGCATGGCACGACGAAAGAAGTCCTGGTGATGCAGATATTTATATGCAGCGTATTGCATCAAATGGAGATTTACTCTGGGATGCAAACGGAAATCTGTTAACTGGAGCTATTGGTTTACAGGAAAAACCAAAAATAACTCCAGACGGAACAGGAAATTTTATATTTTCATGGCGTGATATGGGAACAGATACTTTTGGTGATATTAAAGCTCAAAGAGTTGATTTGAATGGTAATCTATTATGGGCAAATGAAGTGGAAGTATATGTAGGAGATGCAATCCAGCGTAATGCACGAATCAGTAAAGCTTCTGATAATGGAGCTATAATTGTTTGGGAAGATGGTAGAAATGAAGTAAGTGAAAATTATAAAGATCTATACGCACAAAAACTTGATACAAACGGAAATTTACAATGGAATATTTCTGGTATTGGGATCGTTCAAGCATTAAATAACCAGTTGAACCCTCGCATAAGTGGTGATGATGATGGTGGCGCATGGATTATTTGGGAAGATGGTAGAGTTGATAACCACCCTCATGAAGACATTTATATTCAGCATGTGAATTCCAGTGGGACATTTGAATTACCTTCAAATGGTCTTGATATATGTTCGGCTGTTGGATGGCAATTTTCTCCACTTGTAAAACTCTCTGAAAATAAAGTTTTCTGTGTCTGGGGAGATAATAGAACAGGCTCAACTGGATTGTATGTTCAATTACTGGATAGCTCAGGAAACACAATTTTGCAAGATGATGGTGAAATGATTTATTATGGACTTTGCGGAGATTCCCATAATCAGCAGCTTCTAACAAATAATGATAAGAAAATTGTAATCTGGGAAGATACAAGAAATGCAGGTTATGGGTTTCAAATTTATTATCAGGTAGTTAATGATGATGGAACTTTTGAACTTGAAGAAAATGGACAATCAATAACAGAACTTACTGGTTTTGATCAAGCAAATATGGACGCTGATATTTATCCTGATTCCGATATACTGGCAATGGTTTGGGAAGAAAATAAACTGGGTTACAAACAAATTTATGGACAAGCAGTAGATTTAGAAGGCAATATGGTTTGGTCTCAAACTGAAGGCTTACAGCTGGGAGTATCAAATGCAGAGCAGATAAACCCAAAGATAACTACGGTGGATAATAATTCAATTCTTGAATATTATGTAGGATGGGAAGACTTCAATGTTGCAAGTGATTCCCGTATTATAGGTCAGAAAATTGTTGATGGTAATTTGGAATGGGGAACAGGTGGTAAAACCCTAGTTGATAGAGTTGGTAATGATAAACTGAGTGACATTTCCCATAATTATTATGTGTGGCGGAGTGTCGGGTATAACACGAACATATTCTGCATTAAAGTGGATGAAAATGGTGATCCTGCAACTGGTTGGGATGCTGAAGGTTTGGATATATGTGTGGAAGATGGCAATCAGAATAATGCTAAAATAATGGAAATTCCTGATGGATTACTGATAGTTTGGGATGATTATAGAAATGATAGTAAAGACATCTATGGTCAGATCGTAACTCCTGAAGGTACAGTACTTTGGGAAGAGGGCGGAATCCCGCTTATTGATTATGATAATGATCAGAATTTTTCTAATATGATATATGATGACGCAATTTACATTGTTTGGGAAGATTTCCGTACCGGTGTTTATTGGGATATTTATATGCAGAAATTTGATTTAGATGGAAACAAGATTTGGCAAGCTGATGGTGTTGAAGTTATTGTTGGGAACAGTACTCAGCAAGCACCTTATTTGGTTAGTGACGGTACAGATTTTATGGTGTTCTGGGAAGATTACACAAGTGGAGATGAATCTGAATTATTTGGACAAATACTTGATGAAAATGGTGAAATGACCTGGCCTGATAATGGATTTACAATTTGCAGCGAAATAAGAAATCAAAATGTACCAAAGGCTATAAATGATGGTGAATACTCATTTGTGATCTGGCAAGATACACGTTCAAGTGGGAAAACTGATATTTATAATGTGTATATTCAAAAGGTTAAATTTGAACCTGCATCTGGAGCTGATGATCCTCAAATTCATCATCTTGGGAATAAATTAATGCAGAATTACCCAAATCCATTTAATCCAACAACGACTATAGATTTCAGCTTGATAGCTGATTCCTTCGTTTCACTTACTATCTACAATGTTCGCGGGCAGAAAGTAAAAACACTGGTTTCTGATGAATTGCAAACGGGATATCATAGTATGATTTGGAATGGCACAAATGAATCAGGTAAAAGTGTTTCCAGTGGTATTTATTTCTCTAATTTTGATTCAAAAAGTGAAAATGGTGATTATACAAGTGTTAAAAAAATAATCCTTTTAAAATAATAACCTCTGGAATAGTATAGAATATTCTGAATGGTTAATATTCATTTATTGAGGTAAATTATGAAGCAATTAATAACGGTTTTATTAGTATTGTTTGTCACTGGTCTTTCTGCACAAGTAGTGCTGGATCCACGATATCATACGTATGAAGAAATAATTCAAGAAATTAGTGAACTGCAAACAAATCATCCTGATATTGTTTCTGTACAGGTTATCGGAAGCACCTTAGGTGCAGATCCCTATCAAGATCCAATTCCAATTTATGCAGTTAAGCTATCAAATAACGTTGGAATCGATGAGGATGAACCGGCAGTAATGTATGCAGGACAGTGTCATGCTGAGGAAATTCTAGGCGTTGAGATTACAATGTACATGATACAGGAAATTGTAGCTAATAGAATGCTTGATCCTTATAATGTATGGTTGGATAATCTGGAAATGTGGTTCGTTCCAACCTATAATCCTGAAGGTTTACAGGTTGTAATGGATGGTTGGGATCTGACTTATAGAAAGAATAAAAGAGATTACGAAGAAAATGGTGTATTTGATTATGAAGTTGGAGCAGGTGGAGATATCGATGGAGTTGATCTTAACAGAAATTATGGTTTCAACTGGATTCATGGAGATGTTTGGGGAGTAGGTGGTCCTGAAGAATGGAATGATTATTATCGTGGAACAGCTCCGTTTTCTGAAGGTGGAACGCAAGCGATAAGAAATCTTGCAGAACAACAACACTTCATTTATTCAATTAATTGGCATTCTTCCAGAACCGGCGATTTTTCTCAAAAAGTATATTACCCATCAAATTGGGCAAGTGTAAAACCAACTCCTGATCTTGTTTTAAGTCAGACAATTGGTGAAAGTGTTGCCAGCTTAATTATGAAGGAAGATAATTCAGGATCATATGAACCTTATGCATCTTCAGGAAGAAAAGGGAATGCTCATGACTGGTTTTATAAAGCACATGGAACGATTCAGCTTCTAATTGAATGTGGAACAGAAAACCTTCAACCCAATAATGACCCACCAGAATATTTAGTTGATGATACTTGTGAAAGATGTAGTATTGGAGCTTATTGGTTGCTTGATAGAGCGTTAGGGTATAATAATGCACCAGGAGCTATGCTAACAGGGCATATTACTGATGAAAATTCTGGTAATCCACTAGTTGCGGAAGTTATCATTGAAGAAGTTGATGCATCCTATTTTGATTCTCGAAATTCCGATGAACTTTATGGTCGTTATTGGCGCCCTTTGTTGCCGGGAACATATACGATGAGAGTTGTGAAAAAAGGATATGAAGAACAATTAGTCGAGAGTATAACTGTAAATAGTTCTATGTGGAAAACTGAAGATGTTCAGCTTACTCCAATCTCGGAAGTGATAGTGAGTGGTACTGTAAATTCATGTGGGAATCCCGTTAATGCAATGGTAATAGTAGATAATGGAGAATATATTTCAGCAGATACAATTAATGTTATAAATGGTAATTTTGGTTATACAAATTATGAAGGTGAGCATCAATTAACAGCTTATGCTGAGAATTGTGTACCTATTACGGCAATAATGGATTTTCCTGCTGGAACGTATAATGTTGTAATAAACTTACCTGAGGCTGTTGAAGTATTTGAAGAAGATTGGGAAGATAATCTTTCCGGTTGGACGATCTCTGGAGACTGGGCAATAACTGATAGCTCCATAATCGGAGATTATTCAGTAACTGATAGTCCTGATGAATTTTATGAGGATGGATCTACTGCAACTTTAACAACAGTAAATCCAATAAATATGAATGGTGTAAGCAATGATGTTTGTTTTACATTCTGGCATAAATATTATGTAGAACACGATTTTGATAATTGTGTCGTTGAGTATTCATTCAACGGTTCAAATTGGACGGAATTAGCTCAATTTTCCGGTGTTAGTGATGATTGGGTTCAGGAATTCATTTTCGTTCCGCAACTTGTTGACCATCATGTCTATCTTCGTTTTAAAATAACTGCAGATGAAGTATTGGATGATCCCGGTTGGTGGATTGATGACATAAAGATAATTGCCTCAACGGGTGCTTTTATAGATAACAATATACCTGTTTTCAGGTCTAAGCTTATTGGCAACTATCCAAATCCGTTTAATCCAGAAACATTAATTTCATTTTCTATAGTAGAGTCTTCTACATTTGTAAATCTTAAGATCTTTAATGTTAAAGGTCAGAAGGTAAAAACGCTTGTTAATGAGCAGTTATCATCAGGTTTTTATACACGTATTTGGGATGGTAAAAATGATGCAGGAAGATTTGTAACATCTGGTATATATTTCTATAAGATGCAGAACGCAGATTATACTAAAACGAGGAAGATGATCCTGCTGAAATAACAATATAGAGCATACAACAAAGAGTAGCTATGAGCACCCGTTTTGGGTGCTCTTTTATTTATTTATTATCATATTACAATTAGAACTAAAGCTGGAATAATTATTGCATTAATAATATAAGTTGAATTAAAATAAGGAAGGTTTAAATTAAATGAGGAAATTAACACTATTTTTACTATTATTACTTTTTACAGCATTACTAAATTCAGAATGGGTAGAGATTGGAGACAATACCGGAGAGACAATATTTAGTCATAGCTCATCCGGGAAAGAATATACCGAAGTCAATTTTTCATTGAATGGTTATGAACTTGAGCCAGTCCGTGAAGGAGATATAAGCTATCAGAAGATTTCATATTGGGATGAGGGTAACTCATTAGAGATCGGCAAACCTGATCTTCCCAAGTTTAGCAGATTGATAGCTATTCCAGATGAAGGATTTGTAAGTTTTGAAATAATTAATACAGAAGAAGAATTTATAAGAGATATTAACATCTATCCAACTCAGGAATTACAAAGCGAAAGTGATAATAAACCTTTCAGATTTGTTATAGATGAAGATTATTATGAGGATGGATCAGTTTTCCCGGCTAATATAGTAGAGATTGGAGAACCTGTAATACTTAGAGACCAGCGTGTTGTAAGTGTTTCGGTAAATCCTTTCCAATACGATCCGCAGACAAAAGAGTTACGAATTGTAACAAATGTAGACATTGTTGTTAATGCATCCGGCAGGGGTGGAATAAATATTAAAACACTTGATAGAAAGAAGTCTCGTTTTTTTGAGCCATTATACCGTTCATCAATTTTAAATTATGATTCTGTAACAGAACGTGATGGAGAGTATCAAGAACCGAGTTATCTATTTATCTATCCGAATGATGCATCTCTACTTTCCGAACTAGAGGATTTAACGGACTGGAAACATCAAAAAGGATTTGAAGTAACTTTAGCCAGTACATCAGAGACAGGAACATCCACCACATCCATAAAGAACTATATTCAGAATGCTTATAATACTTGGGAGAATCCACCTGAATTTGTCTGTTTAGTAGGAGATGTAGGTGGTTCTTATAGTATTCCGACTTACTACATTAGTTATTATAGTGCTGAGGGAGATCATCCATATGCACAACTGGAAGGTGGTGATATTTTGGAAGATGTATTCTTAGGAAGGATATCAATAGGTTCCATTACACATCTACAAACATATGTAACTAAAGTATTGGGTTATGAGAAAGAACCATATATGGATGAAACTAACTGGTATGATAAATCTTTAATGGTAGGAGACCCTTCCTATTCAGGTCCTTCTACTGTTTTTACAAAACAATTTATTGCAGAGATGATGCAGCAGTACGCTCCAAATATAGTAGCAACAGAAGTATATTCTGGTAATTATTCCAGCGCGATGGTTAATAACCTAAATTCAGGAGTAAGTTATTTCAACTATCGTGGGTATATTGGCATGAGCAGTTTTAGTAATTCAAATATATACGGTCTTTCTAATTACAAGAAGCTTCCTTTTGCGGTATTTCTTACTTGCTCTACAGGAAGTTTTGCTTCCGGTGAAAGTCGTAGCGAAGCATTTATCAGAGCCGGTTCTTCCGGTAATCCAACCGGTGCTATTGCAGCAATAGGAACTGCAACCAGCGGTACACACACGAACTTCAATAACTGTATTGATGCTGGTATATATTATGGAATATTTACTGATGGTATCTATAATCCGGGTGGAGCGGTTAATAGAGGTAAGATTGCTTTGTATGAGCATTATCCTCAAAATCCGGGTGGTTATACAGAGAATTTCACACATATGAATACGCTTATAGGTGATCCTGGTGTTGCGCTCTGGACAGGAGTTCCACAGGATATTATTGCAGATTATGAAACAGAGATCTCTCCTGGAACAAATTATCTTGAAATTCAGGTAGAAAATAGTTCAGGATTTCCAATAGCTGATGCCTGGGTTACAGCACTGATGGGTGATGATGAAATATTTGCAACCGGATACACAGATGAGAATGGCTATATTGCACTGGAGATCAATGCAATGTTAGAAGGAACAGCTACCCTTACAGTAACAAAACATAATTATATTCCTCACCTTGGTGGATTTGATGTGGGAGAAGTAGATAAATTTATCAATGTATTCGAAGTGATAATAGATGATGATAACGCAGGAACCTCATCCGGTAATGATGATGGATATATTAATCCGGGTGAAGATATAGAGTTGAGGGTAAGCCTGAAGAACTTTGGTACTCAAACTGCCAACTCAGTTACAGCTACAATTATAACAAACGATGATTTTGTAACGATTACCGATGCAGTAGAAAATTTTGGTAACATTCCATCAGGCAACTCAGTATATTGTACCGATGATTTCGATTTTTCAATTGCTGAAGATGTGTTAGGTGGCACAGAGATCAGATTAGATATTGTAATTGAAGATAATGCCGGAAACACCTGGAACGATATAATTTTCCTTGTTGTAGAAGGCGCTAACCTTGATGCAGCAGATTATGAAGTGCTAGACGGTGGCAACGGAATACTTGATCCTGGTGAAGTAGTAGAAATGACCGTTTCATTACAGAATTTGGGTAGTGTAACTGCAGATGCAGTTTATGGCGAGTTGACTTCAACTAATAGTCGTATTACAGTATCTGATGATAATGGATATTTTGGTAATATCATTGCTGGTGAACAAGCATCTAATATAACAGACACATTTGAATTAATTGCAAATACACAACTTGTGGTTGGAACTCAAGTAATCATGGAAATTCATCTGCATAATACCGATGGATACGATAATACGACTCAGTTTATTCTGAATGTGGGGGAAGTTATAATAACCGATCCATTAGGTCCTGATGCATATTCTTATTTTTGTTATGATGATGGTGATCTAAGCTATTTCAATGTACCATCTTATGATTGGATTGAGATAAATAATATTGGAAGTGATCTTAATTTATATGATCCTGGTAATACCGGTGCTATCGCGACTATTAGTGAATTTCCAATTACCTTTAAAATGTATGGAGAAGAGTATGATATAATGACGGTATGCTCTAATGGCTGGATAGCTCCGGGAGGAAGTACCCAAGGTTCATTTATGAACAGTCCTATCCCCGGACCTCAAGGTCCATCACCAATGATAGCACCTTTCTGGGATGATTTAAAAACAGGCAGTGGTGATGTTTACTGGCATTACGACTCTTCATTGCATACTGTGATTATTGAATGGGATCATTTGCAAAATGATCCTAACCAGGAAGAAACATTTCAAGTAATTCTATATGATGCAAACTACTATCCTACATTCACAGGAGATAGTGAGATCAAGTTCCAATACAAAGTTGTCCATAATACCAGTGCCGGTTCTTATCCATCTCAACATGGACAATATTCCTCAGTTGGGTTAGAAGATCCTAGTGGAACTATTGGATTGGAATATACATTTAACAATTCATACCCAATTGCTGCCAAAACTCTACAAAACCAAATGGCACTTCTTTTTACAACTTCTTCACAGTATTGGGGATTTATTGCGGGCGAAGTTACTTTAATTGGAGGAAGCGGTAACATTGATGAGGTAAATATCACAAATGGAGTCACATATACCAATCCAGATCAAATGGGTGACTACATATATCCACAGCTTCCTGGAACCTATGATATAACAGCTAGTTTGGTCGGTTATACATCAATTACAGAAAATGACATTGAAGTTATTGAAAATGAGACTACGTTTGTTGATTTTATATTGGAAGCACTTCCTATCCCAACCGGATTCATCAGTAATGCAATTGAATATAATGATGTGGAATTGACCTGGAATTTACCAGAATCAGTAAGTAGAGAAACAAATGTAACAGGACATAAAAAACATTCTTCGGAGAATAGCCGAGAACATATTGGTTATAAAGTATACCGCGATGGTACTGAAATTGCAACGATTGCTGATCCTGCAATATTAACTTATGCAGATCTTGCACTACCTGCAGGAACTTATAACTATTATGTAACTGCAATTCATGATTTAGGAGAATCGCTACCATCCAATCAGGATGAAGTGATGATAAATTTCCCCGCTCCACAAAACCCACAAGCCGTAACACAGGGATTAAATATTTTTGTGACATGGGATGAACCTGCAACCAGGGAACTTGTGAGTTACAAGGTCTATCGTAACCTGATAATGATAGCTGATGGAATTGAGGTAACTTCCTATCTGGATCCTGAAATGGAAAACGGAACATATTCTTATAATGTAAGAGCGATTTATAGCGGTGATTATCAATCTAGTTTGTCTATAGATGCTGTCATCGACCATATTCAAACAAATACAGAGGGTATCCTTATTCCCAAAACAACCTATCTTGAAGGAAACTATCCAAATCCATTTAACCCTGAAACAGTTATAAATTATGCTTTACGTTCTAATTCACAAGTTCTTATTCAGATATACAATGTTAAGGGTGAAAAGGTTAAAAAGCTTATTGACGGCAAAATAGATGCTGGATTTCATTCCACTGTATGGAATGGAAAAGATAATAATGGGAAAAATGTTGCAAGCGGGATCTATCTTTACCGATTCAAAACTATAGGAATAGATCAAACTAAAAAAATGATGTTAATTAAATAATTGGAGGAGATGTGAAGAGATTTCTTTTATTAACGCTACTGTTATTTACAGTATATTCACTTTTTGGAATATTAGAATATCAAAGATCCGGGGATGGATTGAGAATCACTTTTATTAATGATGATAACACAATGGAACAAAATAATATTAAGACAGTAATTGCATTACCATCAAGAAGTATTGATATTATTGTTAATGAATGTGAAATAGCTGAATATTCCGATGATGAAGAATTACTTAGAACAATTTCTAGAGGCGGAGAAGATTATATCGAATTACAAAATAGCTTTGTGATGCGAGATTTTTATGCTCATCAATTTACTATAAGCAAAACTAAAAATACAGAGGGAATATCCGCTGTGCTAAAGAGTATTGAAATTGAAGTGAGAATGATTGATCCTGTTCAGGTACCACAAAAGATATCTGCAGCATTTTTACCACTTTATCGTTCTATAGCAGATAACTTTGAAAGATCATATCTTAGAGATGCAACTGTTGCACCATCTAAAATGCTTATTATAACTCATGATAGCTTATTGGTTAATTTGCAATATCTAACTGATTGGAAAAACCAGAAAGGTATTGAAACACAGGTTGTAACAAAAGAAGATATTGGCAATACAAGTGATCAAATCAAAGCATACATCCAAAATGTTTATAATACATCAGAAGATCCACCAGATTATATTCTAATTACCGGAGATGTAGACGACCTTTTTCAAATTCCTTCTTTCTATATAGTTAGTTCTGGGGGAGACAGTAATGTTACTGATCATCCTTACACTTTATTAGATGGTGATGATTATTTTCCAGAAATGATCATTGGAAGATTGTCTTTCGATAGTTTGATAGAGTTTCAAACTATTATCGCAAAAATACTATCCTATGAAAAAGAACCTTTCATGGATAGTACGCATTGGTTTGAGAATGCTACTTTAGTAGCTGGAAATTACAGTTCTTCTCCACCTTTACCGTCTACTCCTGTAAAAGTTACGAAATGGCTTCGTGATAAGATGTATAACTATGGTTATAATGAAATCGATGAGATATATTATCCTCCTAACAATCCGGGAACATCTCTAATAACAGCTTCTATAAATGAAGGTGTGGGAGTTGTGACTTATCGAGGTTGGGGAGATGCCAATGGCTGGCACTTTCCATATTATCATATTGATAATCTGGAAAATTTGGATAATTATCGTATGTTACCTATTATGACATCAATTGTATGTAATACAGGAGATTTTGCAAACACAAATGTTGACCCTTGTTTCGGTGAAGCCTGGTTAAGATTAGGAACTCCTGGGAATCCACGAGGTGGAGTAATCTTTATAGGTCCGTCTGATCTGCATACAAGTACAAATTTGAATAATTCAATATTCTCAGGACTCTGGTATGGGGTGCTCAATGAAAATAATCTTGCTTTTGGAAGCGCTGTATTACGTGGGAAATATGAGCTTTATGATAATTTCCCATTAGACAGAGAACCGGGTGGTGATGTTGAGTTTTATTTTAATGTTTATAATATTCTCGGTGATCCTTCATTATCTATCTGGACAACAGTTCCACAGGAAATTTCTTGCACTTTACCTTTGGAAGTTAATGTGGGAACAAACTTTATTGAGATAGATCTAAACGGAATGGAAGGAGCAATTGTAACAGCTATTAAAGATGATGAATTTTCATCAACTGCTATTGTAGAAAACGGATCTGCTCTTATTTACCTTGAGTCATTAACAGCGGGTGAAATTTTACTAACTATTACAAAACCAAATTATTATCCGTTACAACAGACTATTGAAGTAGTCCAAACTAATGTTGATCTTGGTCTTGAGAATGTTTCTCCGGTAAGTGCAATTGTTGCAGGAGCAACTGTGCAGCTTGACCTTACTTTGAAGAATTTTGGAACTCAAACTGCAAACTCAGTTTCAGCAGATCTTACTTCAGATAATAGTAACGTGAATATAATTACGGCTTCTGCTGATTTTGGTGATATTAACGCCGGGGCTACAGCAATAGAAGGATATGAGATCGAAATAAGTTCTAATTGCCCGAATAATGAAATTATCGAATTTAACCTGTCAATTTCTAATGGCAGTACTTCAAAATTCCAAATTATCGTTAGCAGCTTAATTTTTGAATTTGAGAATATTGTTGTGAATGACGAGAATGGTATACTGGAACCGAACGAAGAAAGTGATATTTCAGTTTCATTCAAGAATATCGGTTCCTTTGATGCAACTTCTCTTACTGCTGAATTGATTGCACTAACTGATGATGTGAATGTAACAACTTCCAATTTTGCTATTGGTAATGTTAGCATTGACGAAACAGCAACGGCTGAATTTACAATTCATTCTGTCGAAAACTGTTTTGTTGGAATTAATGTTCCTTTCCAAATAAATATTTCCGATGCTGATGGACTTACAACAACAATTTATTTTAGCTTGGAAATTGGAGATGTGGATCAGAGGGCACCAACAGGTCCGGATACTTTTGGATACTATGCTTATGACAGCAATGACCAATTTTATATAAATTGTCCTGAATATGAATGGATTGAAATAGATCCCCAGGAAGGTGGCAGCGGACAGGTTTTTGAATTAGGTGATGATAGATCAGTTGTAATTCCGATGCCATTCGATTTCCCATTTTATGATGAGATAAGTGACAGTTTGACAATATGTACAAATGGATGGGTATCAATGTACCCGACTTGGGAAACATATTTTAGAAATTGGAATATTCCTTCTGCTCTGGGTCCCTACGGAATGATAGCTCCATATTGGGATGATCTTATTGGAGAAGAAATTGGATACGAACAATATGCTGATATGAGGATCTGTTATTACTATGATGAAACTGAAAATATTTTTGTCATTGAGTGGAATGAATGCATTAACAGAATCGATATGACATCTATTGAAAAATTCGAAATAATTCTTTATGATCCTGCTTCGTATCCAACTGTAAGTGGTAATGGTGAGATTCAATTTAATTATAAACTGGCAAATAATCCAGATTGGAAAAGTAATTATGTAACAGTTGGAATTGAAAATTATAACCAATCTGCAGGATTACTTTATACTTATGCAAATATCTATCCCGGGAGTGCTTCACCTCTTCAAAATGAATTATCAATAAAATTCACAACTGAGGAACCTGAATTTGCTGCTCCTGTAGTTCCAATTGCAGATTTTACTGCTGAAAGAACTTATGGTATTGCACCGTATGAAGTAAGTTTTACTAATCTCACATCTCCACCATATTTTTATAATGAATTCATATGGGAATTTGGTGATGATAGTGCCAATTCTGAAGAGCGTCATCCTGTTCATAATTTCACCGATCCTGGTAGTTATGATATAACTCTTTCTGTTGAGAATTCTGAAGGCTCAGACGAAATCACAAAAAGTGGTTATATTAATGTATTCTCAACTGATGGTCTGATCTGGCCTGGAGATACAAATCTTAATGGAATTGTTAGCGTAGAAGATATCTTACAGATTGGTATTTATTGGCGTCAGATCGGTAATGCCAGAACAACTATATCTCTTGTCTGGGCAGCTAATGATTATCCCGGTGGATGGAATATTGATGTAGCATCATTGGCAGATTGTGATGGTAATGGAGAAGTTAATATTGCTGATGTTTTTGCAATTGGATTAAACTGGGGAGCTACTCATAGTTCAGCTCTGGGCTTGCCACCATTCAGCCCGGAAGAATTAGAAGCAAATCGTTCTAATTTTGAAGATATTTACTATTCTCTGGGAAATACAGGAAATGAACTGCTGATAAAAAATTACATTGCTCGTGAATTTGATCTGCCAATAATTCAACCAATCGAGATAAATAACTTAAGACAGAATTATCCTAATCCTTTTAATCCTGAAACGAACATTTCCTACTCTATTGCAGATAATGGTTCAGTTGAATTATCTATCTACAATATTAAGGGTCAGCTTGTAAAAGAACTCGTGAATTCTTCAATGAATGCAGGTGAACAAAATGTTGTATGGAAAGGAAAAGATTCAACTGGTAGGAAAGTAGGTAGTGGATTGTATTTCTATAAATTAAAAGTTAATGGAAAAACAATTGATACAAAAAAAATGATATTATTGAAATAGAAAAATGGAGAATAAAATGTTGAGAACTGTGTTTAATCCTGAATTGCATGGGAAAAGAATACTCTTATTGATAATAATTGCTGTGATGATATTTTCATTATCCTGCTCAAGTGATTCAACAGAACCGGGAAAAGAAAATCTTAAATTAATGTTTAGTCCGGCAGAACAAACAGTACCGATAAATACGGAAGTAGAATACGCTATCAGTGTAGAAAATGCTAAGAAATTGTTTGCATTTTCTGCAGAAATTGTATTTGATAATTCAGTAGCTGAATTAGTTCAAAATGCTGTGGTAGTTGGAGGATTCTGGAATTCCGATCTAATAGAATTGAGCGTTGAAGAAGATGATAGATTAAGTATAGCTATCAGTTTGCAACAGACTTCAAATGAAGATGGAATTGATGGTTATGGAGAACTTTTTAGTTTTAGCATTAAAGGCATAGCAATAGGTGAAAGTACACTAACTTTTGAGAATCTGCAAATGATCGATGAGAATGGAAATGATGTTTCAAATTTTGATGAACTTGAAGTTACAAACGGGGGAATAATAGTAGAATAATATGTATGGTTTGATAATTGGTCTGCTGCTATTAATCACTTTTGGAATCTATGAATTCCAGAAATGTAAGATAAGTAGAAAAAAAATTCCCATGATTATTCATGTTAATGGAACAAGAGGTAAATC
>Ga0208771_1000791_pt1 | contig 18380 bp, 23 predicted proteins | sample AntAceMetag02UKX_FD_184775 | JGI IMG/M metagenome (GOLD analysis project Ga0208771, IMG submission 184775) | Saline lake microbial communities from Ace Lake, Antarctica - Antarctic Ace Lake Metagenome 02UKX (SPAdes) (version 2) | ecosystem: Environmental > Aquatic > Non-marine Saline and...
GCGGATACATATCCACTGCACGGAAGAATGGATACCGTGTTCTTGACGCTATTCAAAATGCGTTTGTGGGAAACCCATTCATACCCGCGGTCTGCCCTGTCAAAGAGTCCTATAGCTGAGTAGTTACTCCAATTCTTCGTTTGGTGGTTCCTCTACAACACATAACACAGCGTGTCTTAACATACACCAATATTTAAAAAAGTCTTTATCTTTTTTAATGACACCTAGATAATCTACGTAATCCTCAGTCCCATGCCATTCATTTATATTTATTTGTTCTTGGCACTGAATTGTTACTACAGATCCATAAATATAGTCATATCCTGCCATGTTAAATCTGGATTTATATTAACCCGCGCTCTTCAAAAACGTCTATTACTGCATTAAGATCTAATCTTAACAGTCTAGCAATCTCTCCGATGGATAAGTCCTCATCGCCTGTTTTTTCTACTGTTTTTTCTATGTACTCTCGGATTTCATTTTTTGCGTCATCATAAGATATATCGTCTCTCAATGGAGTAACTAAAATTTCGTATTCGTCGGGGTTTGTGAGGGGATGTGGGGTAGGCCGTTTTTGGAGGGAAGTAATTCTAGTTCCAGTTCTGCTGCCCATAAACAACGAGTGAGACGGTAATGCCCCGTTTTGAGGAATTGTTGATCGTGATCCTTCTGAAAAAAATGGATTCATGTGGCAATATGGGCTGTTCGATGTAGGGTTAATGACGTTTTGGTGCGGAATGTATGAATTTTGGTTAAGGTTTTTCATGAAATCCCCTACTTGAAACTCGTCTCATATTCTTCGATTTTATCATAGATCCAATCCGCTAAGTTTTTTGCTTCTTTTGTTGTCATGATAACTCCAAATTTTAACTCTCTTAGCACTTCATTCTCAGGGACGTCTGTCTCCGTAGTCAATAGCTTGCCGTCGTTTATTTCTGCCACCTCTTCTTTCGGCAATCGTCTACTCTCAAAAAAGAAATTACACAACAAATCTCCTCGGGGAGTAAGTCCACCATACGCGCCATTGACATAACAAACTTCATATTTTTCTGGCTTTATATAAACAAATTTTATTTGCCCACCATTTTTTCCAATACTGTTTTGCACCATGTTTCACCCTCGTACGTAGCTTGTATCATTCAAATATAAAACCAATTTGCTCGTTCGCGAAATGTGTTACTTCTCCCGTCCCGGTTCCACTTCGAATGGACTTGTATTTGTGGCCAGATTCGCCAAGTGCGAAGATCGATGCGAAAGCGGGCGCGTCGTTTCACCGCCAAATATTTCCTCTCGCCTGCCCGCGCCCTTTGACTGACAAATCATCCAAGAGAAGGGACCTCTTCACCCCGCCCGAAAAGCCTCGCCTTCAGGAACTGGCCGGTGTGGCTCTCCGAGACCTCTGCCACTTCTTGGGGAGTCCCTTCGGCCATAACCTCGCCGCCCGCGTTTCCGCCCTCGGGCCCAAGGTCGATTATGTAGTCTGCAGACTTGATCACGTCCAGGTTGTGCTCGATCACAACCACCGTGTTGCCCTTGGCCACAAGATCGTTCAGGACCGCGATCAGCTTCTTCACGTCGTCAAAATGCAGCCCCGTCGTCGGCTCGTCCAACAGATAAATCGTCTTTCCGGTGGCCTTCTTGGATAACTCCCGCGCAAGCTTGATCCTCTGAGCTTCGCCGCCAGAAAGTGTGGTCGAACTCTGGCCAAGCTTGATGTAACCAAGGCCCACCCCGATCAAGGTGTCGAGCTTTTTTCTGATGGCAGGTACGTTCTGAAAATGCTCGCGAGCTTCTTCTACGGTCATGTCCAGAACCTCGGCGATGGATTTCGCCTTGTACTTAACCTCCAACGTTTCTGCGTTGTAACGAGCGCCCTTGCATTCCTCGCACTCGATGTAAACGTCCGGAAGAAAGTTCATCTCAATCTTGATCAGCCCATCACCATTGCAGGCTTCACACCTGCCACCCTTCACGTTGAAGGAGAAACGCCCAGGCTTGTATCCTCTCACCTTCGCCTCTTTCGTCCCCGCAAACACCTGCCTGATCGGATCGAATACCTTGGTGTAAGTGGCAGGGTTCGAGCGAGGAGTCCTTCCGATAGGGCTCTGATCGATCACGATCACCTTGTTGATCTCGGAATCGAACGAAAGATCGTCATGCTCGCCAGGGGTGACGCCAGACTTGTAGATCTTCCTCATCAAAGCCTGGTAAAGCGTATCGTAAATGAGCGTGGACTTCCCTGATCCTGAAACTCCAGTCACCACCGTGAAAATCCCGATGGGGATCTTCGCATCGATGTTCTTCAGGTTGTTCTCGCGACAGCCTCGGATGTGGACGAACTTTTCGCTGCGCCTCCGGCTGGCGGGGGTCTCGATCTCCTTTTTTCCCGAGAGGTACTGCCCGGTCAACGATTCCGGGTTTCGTTCGATCTCGTCTGGCGCGCCTTCTGCCACCACCCATCCGCCATGAATCCCAGCGCCAGGTCCCATATCAACCACGTGATCCGCGCTCCGGATGGTATCTTCATCATGCTCGACCACGATCAACGTGTTTCCAAGGTCCCGAAGCGTCTTTAACGTCTCGATCAATCGCCCGTTATCTCGCTGATGAAGCCCAATAGACGGCTCGTCCAAGACGTACAAAACTCCCATCAAGTTCGACCCTATCTGAGTGGCAAGCCTGATCCTCTGAGCTTCGCCGCCAGAAAGGGTGCCGGAACTTCGAGAAAGCGTAAGGTACCCAAGACCCACGTGTCCTAAGAACCCCAAACGAGACCGAATCTCCTTCAAGACTTGCCGCGCGATCTCCTGCTCCTTTTCAGGAAGCTTGAGGCTCTCGAAAAACTCAGTGCATTCAGAGATAGATAGATTCGTCACATCGGCGATGGAACTTCCCGCAATCTTCACCGCGAGAACCTTCTCCTTTAGCCGCTCGCCCTTGCACCTCGGGCAGGGCAGAACCTTCATGAACCGCTCCAGCTCATCTCGCCGATAATCTGAGTTCGTCTGGTGGTAAAGCCGTTCGGACTGAGGGATGAGCCCTTCCCAGTGGCCTTTATGAGACCAGTGTGCATCCCCGTTCTTCATGCTCATCTGAAACTGGATCCGCTCGGCCGAGCCGTACATGAGCACATTGAACTGCGCTTCGGATAGATCCTTTATTGGCGTGAAGATGTCAAAACCAAAATGCTTTGCAACGGCTGCAAGATGCTGGCCCCGCCATCCATCAACGTGGTTTCGGTATAACGCCACAGCCCCGTCGGCTATGCACTTGTTTGTATCTGGGATGATGAGGTCCGGGTCGAGTTCTGTCTTTATCCCAAGTCCGTTACAGGTTTCGCAAGCTCCAAAAGGACTGTTGAAAGAAAACATCCTTGGCTGGAGCTCTTCAAAGACCATGCCGCAGATGGGACAGGCCATCTTGGAAGAATAGAGCCGATCGCGCCCTTCTGAATCTGTGACGATTAAAAGGCCATCTGTCCGAAGAAGCGCGTTTTCGCAAGCTTCAACCAACCTCGATCGATCTTCGGCTGGATTCAGCCGGTCGATGACGATCTCAATGTCGTGTTTCTTGTACCGGTCAAGGACAATTTCGTCGTCGGTCCTGTGAATCTCTCCGTTCACTCGGACCCTCGCAAAACCTTCAACATTCAGGTCTTTGAAGAGCTGACCATAAGTTCCCTTCTTCTGGCGGATGATCGGTGCGAGGATTGTGACCGTGCCGTTTCCGCCAGTTTCGCTCGCTTTGTCTGCCTTGCTCGCTTCGTCTCTGATCTTGCTTGCGATCCTCTCCGGCGACTGCGACTCGATTCTAATCCCATGGTCAGGGCAATGAGGCGTTCCGACTCTCGCAAAAAGGAGCCGGAGATAGTCATAGATCTCGGTGACGGTCCCCACCGTGCTTCGGGGGTTTTTCGATGTCGTCTTCTGTTCGATGGATATGGCCGGGGAAAGACCCTCGATCGAGTCAACATCCGGCTTGTTCATTAGTCCCAAGAACTGGCGCGCGTATGCAGAGAGCGATTCCACATAGCGGCGCTGCCCTTCGGCGTAGATGGTATCGAAGGCAAGTGTCGACTTGCCGGAACCTGAAACTCCAGTGATGACAATGAACTTGTCCCGGGGAAGCTCAACTGTAACGTCTTTCAGGTTGTGCTCCCGGGCACCTTTGATCAAGATAGATTTCATTTTTCAAATCTCTCGGGCTTTGTGGTTGTTGTGGGATTTGTGGGATTTGTTGGATTTGCTGTCTTTGAAGATCAGAAAGACGATGAGGATTGGGTTAATACTTTTCGGGCAAATCGCGTCTTTGATCAAAAGTCCATGACCCAATATGGCTTAACCGGATGCAGGCACCATAAATCCACCATTGGAACGGACATGAAGGGATGTGAAGAGAAGGAACGAAAAAGGAAAACGAGTGATCAGGTTAGGACAGATCTTCTACCTCGACCACTCGCAACGGCACCGATGTCATCGCCTTTCCAATCATCGATTTTCCGATCCTGGATGCGTGGCTCTCGTTCTCGGCATCGTAAACTTTGATCTCGAAAAGGAGACCGACCAGGGCGGTTCCTGCCACCAGGAACGCTCCGTCTAGGGATTCGCCGCATAGGGGGCAGATCGTCTGGCCCGCTTCCAAGTCCACGAAGTCCAGGTTCTTGTTGTTCAATCTCTTTCCAGCCTCGGATATGGCCACGCCTATCGCATCGTCTACGGATTTGATGTCTCTGACCAGCCAGGCACCTTCCAGGAGAACTTTGAAGTTGGGCATCCCGTCTAGGTTGGGTGGCAGGGGATATGTAAGTTTTCGGTGCGAGGTTTGGGTCACTCTCGCTCATGTCGTCGATAAAACGTCAGGAACTTTGATGAGCTATGAATTCTCACGTTGAACTTAGCAACTATTTTATCGTATTGCATATATAGATTACTCCTAAGACGCTCACGTTCGTATCACCTGCGCGCATTCACTTCTCAGAGAGTCGTCTTTCGCGCCCGAGGTCTCCATTAGACAGATCTGGCCGCCCACAATACCCAAATCTAGATGTGCTGACAAAAAAGAATCGGGAAAAATGCAGAGGCCCGGGGGCCCCTTTGCACCCCAACCGAGAAACCCTGGATCTATATCTTCTCGACCCGGCTTGCCTTCCTCACTCTGGAGACGGATTGATCCTGGCCGAAAGGATGGCCGCCAAACCCGTTTCGCATCACGGCTATCGACCTGCAATCGTCACAATGCTTGTCCCTGGACCTGAACAGCTCCATCACGGATTGAGTGATTACCGGAATCGGTATCTCCTTTTCGATGGCATCGTGAACGAGCCAGTTAACCTCACCCGTGTCCTCGACGTAACTGTCCACATCCTCAAGCCTTTTCTCCTTCAAACCCTGAGCCATCAGCTCGATGAGCCAGCCCCTTATGACCGAACCGTGCGACCAGTTACCAAAGACCTTTGCAAGGTTGAGATCGTAATCGCCACCCCTGAGAAGGGCCACGCCCTCGCCTATGGCCTGAACCATCCCAAACTCGATCCCGTTATGGACCAGCTTGACGAAATGGCCGCTCCCAGGCTCACCCGTGTAAACGTACCCTCCCTCGATTGCCAACGCCTTCAAAACGGGCTCGGCAATCCTCACACCCTCGGGCTTTCCGCCCACCATGAAACAAGCCCCTTTCCGAGCCCCTTCAACACCACCGCTGGTTCCACAGTCTAGGAAATATATGCCCCTGTCAGAAAGGTCTTCTTCCCTTATGATTGTATCCTGATAGAAAGAATTGCCCCCGTCAATCACCACATCGCCTTCGTCCAGATACGAAACCAGCTCTTCTAAAACCAGGTCCACGGAAGGCCCTGCCGGCAAAGAAAGATAGATCACCCGTGGCGCGTCCAGGAAATCGACGAACTCCTCGTAACCTTTAACCACCTTCACACCTTTCCTGGCCAGATGAGGCTTATCGGTCCTGGCCTTGCCTACCACGCCGATTCCTTTCTCTACGGCCTGAAGCGCCAGGTTTCCGCCCATTTTCCCAAGACCAACGATCCCCAGATTCATCTCCTTAGACAACCAAATCACCACCTATTTTTCTTTCGTTAAGGCGTTCACATAAGGCTGTTCTTTGACCTTGCTCGATTTATTACAGATCGAGCAAGGTATTTTCTGTATACTTAATTGGAATGATTATTATAATATCATCTATTACCATTTAACGCTATTAGATAAATTAGATACGTCAGAACTCTTCCTCATCACTGCAAGGACATATCACTTCGTTCTCGTTGACGTAAGCGTAAGCAGAATAGGCCGCCGTAACGCCTTCTGCAACCCCGGTTATGGCCTGTTTGAAAGAGGTATCCACAACGTCACCTGCGGCAAAAAACCCTGGAACATTGGTCTTTGCCTCCCGATCGATCTTCACTTCACCCTTCTCGTTCAGTTTTGCGCCCACATCTCGCGCCAGATCTGAGAGCGGAAAATGGCCTATATCGACGAACAAAGCAGCAAGATTCAGCTCTTCTAACCCCTGGAAAGGTCGATCCAAAACCACTGAACTCACGAAGTCGTCGCCCTTGACTTCAAGGACGTTGGTTTCGTTTATCACCTCGATCTTCTCGTTCGCCTCGACTCGTTTCAGGTTGATCGGCTCTGGCCTGATCTTCTCGCCTCTGTAGATTATGTACACCTTCTTTGCATAATCTGAAAGAAGCAGAGCCTCTTTTGCGGCAGAATCTGAACCACCCACAACGCCCACTACCTTGTCTTGATAGAACGCTCCGTCACAAAGGGCGCAGTAATGAACGCCTCGTCCCGCGAACTTATCTTCGCCAGGCATCCCCAACTTTTTCCAATCGGTCCCTGTGGCAAGGACGATCGCCTTGGTGTGAAAGTACTCTTCACCCATAAAGACCTTGAAACATCCCTTCTCGCACTTCTCGATCCTGGTGACATTTCTTTCCACCACTTCAAGATCGTAATCGTCAAGATGATCCTGGAACCTTTTTATCAGATCAAGGCCAGTTATCCGGCTAAATCCTGGATAGTTGGCGATGTCGTCCGTGGAAATTATGGTTCCGCCAAGGCTTTCTGCCACCAGGACAGATCTCATCATGAACCTGCCTGCATAAATGGCCGCAGCAATACCAGAAACTCCACCCCCGACGATGACGAGATCGTACATCTTCTGCGACATCTGGACCAGTTTTAGGGCTTCTTGAATCCGCTCGACCTTGTAGCCTACTATTATGGTCCCGTCGATGTCCAGGACCGGAACGCCTTTTTGTCCTGACTTGTCGAAAGCTTCTTGTCTTGCGCTCTCGTTTTCTATGACGTTTCGCTCCTGAAACTCGATCTTGCTTTTCTTGAGAAATTCCTTGACTTTCTCGCACCAAGGACAACTTGGCATGGTGTAGACCGTAACGCCGGAGATATCTTCCATCTGAGCCTCCGTCGGATGATATCAGACAATACCAAAGCGTATCGAATGATGTGGGACTCTATTTATCGATACCGACTGCAAACTGGTCAAGACAGCTTGCTTGAGCCTTTTGTTATGGATAAAAATTTTTTAGAATTCGAGGGTTACCCCTCGCCTTTTGAAGGCACTGGCTGGAGCTTGGGTGGTCGCTGGCCCAATTCTTGATCGAGCATACCTAGCTCCTTCTCGCCGCTCACCATCTTTAGCTTCTGGACGATCGCATCTGCGTTGGATTCCTCTTCAACCTGCTCTTTTACGAACCACTGAAGCATGTCCATGGTGGCGTAATCCTTCTTTGCAGTTGCCATATCCATCAGCCCGTTGATCAGACCCGTAACCTTCTGCTCGTGCTGATAAACTTCTTCTGCCACATCGAGAGGCGACCCCCAGTCTTGGCCCGGCTGATCTATTGCCTGAAGCCTCACTCTCCCACCTCGCTCTACGACATAATCGTAAAACTTCATCGCATGCATAAGCTCTTCTTGAGCCTGTACCCTCATCCAGTTGGCAAAACCTGGAAGTTTTATGGACGAGAAGTAAGACGACATGGATAGATATAGATAGGATGAGTATAGCTCCCACCTTATCTGGCCGTTAAGAGCTGCCTCCAACTTCTCTTCAATCGCACCCATCCTTTACGCCCCACTTTTAGCTCTCTTCAAAGTCCTCTTTTCCCGCGCCACAAACCGGACAGACCCAATCGTTGGGTATATCTTCAAAAGCGGTTCCAGGTTCAATCCCAGAATCAGGATCGCCTTTCTCTGGATCGTAGACGTATCCACAGACCGTGCATGTGTATTTCTTGGCCACAATTATCGCCTCTTTATGTGGGTCACATTTTCTCCCCCGAAAAACATGCCCAATAATACAACAATGTATTCTGGACTGCTCAGTATATAATCTTTTGTGTTTGATTGAGATCGGAAGCTTCTTTTTTCCTCAGATGTAACGCTCAAGCGTCTCCATTATCACCTTATCTCTATCCACTATCTCTATGCCATATTGATCAAAGTTGTCCCCAAAAGTGGGCGCATCTTTTCTGTAGAATACTCCAAGAGGAATCGATACATCAGAGTTATAGTCCCATTCTTCGATCTTCTCTCGTGCAAGTTTCTGATTCGTTGGATCGTGCCCTTCCAACCCGTAGACATGCTGATTGTAGTACTCATACATATTGAAAAAAGTGACACACACTTGAAGCACGTCCACGAAAGAAAAGCCTTTGTGCAAGATCGCTTCTTTGAACATGCTTTTGAGAAGATCCATCCCATGCGAGTACCCTCTGGCAACGAAAGTTCCGCCGCTGGAAAAAACCAGATCCAATGGGTTTATTGGATTTACTTCTAGGCCGTATGGTGTGGACTTTCCCTTGAACCCAGACGGTGATGTCGGGGTGTACTGGCCCGTGGTCAGCCCATAAACTCTGTTGTTGTGAACGATTGTGGTTATGTCCACGTTCCTTTTTGCAGCAAAGACCAGATGACTGAGTCCTTCTGCATAAGCGTCTCCATCACCTGCAAAACATATCACAGTAAGCTCGGGGTTTGCAAGCTTAATCCCAGTTGCAACCGGGATCGTTCTTCCGTGGATGGAATAGAAACTGTTGACGCCGATGTAATCTGCAATCTTGGCATGGCACCCAACCCCTGAGACCAAGACGACGTTCTCTAGAGGAAGAATGCCTTCTTCATCAAGTTCCTGAAGGACAGGTCTTATCGAGTTCAAAATGGCGAAATTGCCACATCCAGGACACCACGTAATCGGGGCATCCGTGCCCAACTTTTGCGAAGTCAATCAGATCACTTCCTCTAACTCACTTTCAAGATCCTCAACGGATATGGGCCTTCCATCGTACTTTAGAATCATCTCATCGACAAAGATCCCGTAACTTCCGACCAGTTTTGCCAGTTGTCCTGTGGAGTTTGCCTCAACGCAGATGACTCGATCTACGCCATCGAGCGCATCCCAGAAACTTTCTAGCGGGAAGGGGTTGAGGACGACTGGCTGAATCATTTTCAAACCATGTTTCTCTGCCATCTCGGCGCAGACGCCTTTGGTCGATCCCCAGCAGAGAAGGGCAATAGACGCCGTCTCGTCGCCGTAAATATCCACCACAGGATAATCTTCCAGGCCGATTTTGAGGCTCTCCTCTTTGATGAGCAGTTTGTCCTGGTTTTTGGTGACTTCGATCGGTTCTTCAGTGGTTATGCCAGAATCCAGATGAGCGTAACTGTTCACCTTAACAGTCTCGCCAGATATCGGCGGAAACGCCATCGGTGAAACTCCAGTCTCGGCGGGAGCGTATCTTTTGTAATGGCTGACACCATCCCAAAGAGGCGGTTCAACCTCTTCTATCTCGCCGATTTCGTCCATCTCCAAGCTGTAAGCGCTCTCACCCAGGTTTTTGTCTGTCAACAAGATGGTAGGGACTTGGTACTCCCAGGCGAGGTTCAAGGCAGCTGCCGACCAGAAATATGCCTGTTCAGCATCTCCTGGCGCAATCACCAATCTTGTGAACTCGCCTTGACCTGCGTTCATGACGAAATGGAGGTCTGACTGCGTGGTATATGTGGGAACTCCAGTACTGGGTCCTGGTCGCTGGGCCATCACCACTACTATCGGAAGTTCTGCCATCCCCGCAAGGCTGAACCCTTCGTTCATCAGGCAGAAACCCCCTCCAGAAGTTCCTGAAGCTACCCGTTTCCCGGCATATGCAAACCCCAAAGCCATGAGGATGGCTGCGATCTCGTTTTCAGGATGGACCACCTTGATCGAAAAGTCGTCAGCTGCCTTTGCCAAGAAATGAAGAATGCTAGAAGATGGCGTCATGGGATAGGAAACATAGGCTTCAAGGCCACCTTTGACCAGCCCAAGGCCGATAATCTCGTTTCCTGTGATCACAGGGCAGCAAGGCCGATCGAACCGTTCTGCCTTTACCAGCTCTTCGGCTTCGTCATAGCCTTGCCGTGCAACCTTGATGTTTGCTTCAATATCTTTTGGAATTTCTTTTTGAAGTACGTTTTCTAGGACGTTCCACTCGATTCCTGCCGATTTTGAAAAAGCCCCAATGAGACAGGTATTTCGAGCGATTGCAGGAGCGCCAGCTTCCGTCACGATTTCTTTTAGCGGAAAGCCAAGTCCTCCTGGAACTTCTGATTTGACTTCGTCGCTGTCGTAGATCAAAAGAGCCTTTTCTTTCATCCGATCTCTGTGCAGATCGATGGTCTCCTGATTTAGGGCGAGCAGAAAGTCCACATTGTCACAGTGAGCTCCTATTTTGCTCTTAGAGGCCCTGATTATGGAGAAGTTGTGTCCACCTCTTACAAGGGACGGGTAGTCATAATATTGGTACAGATGGTAACCGAGCTGGTTAAATATGCGGGCGATTATCATTCCGGCCTCGTTTATGCCGTCGCCTGCCCGACCTCCAACCAGAACGGAAAATTCGTTCATTTTCGGTCCACCTCCTTCATGAAATGGTGATTTGACGAAACTATTCTAGACGCCAAAGTTTCCAGGACGCCGCTCATGCTCATTTTCGTCTTTACCATTGTGGGGGTTGGCGGCCCCAAACACCTTAGATATAATTACATTTCCGAGGTATATAATAACTTCGTATGTCTTGGTCCTGGATACAAATTGCAGCGCGAATCTCCAAAAGGCCTCATTTTGGGCTCAAACGATAAGTTTATCGCGAGGTAGAGGGCTTTCGTGATCTGGTGATCTCTTGGACTCTTTCGACTCCGTGAACAACAAGAACCTTTTCTCCAACCATTATCTCGAAAACCAGATCAAGTCGACTTGGGAATGGAAAGAAGAGGACCACGTGTCTGCTTTTGAAGAGATCAAGAGGATATACGATCGGGAGTTTGCCTTCGTCGAGAGCTTGAACGAGTCGCAGCTTGAAGAGCGCTTCTTCAGGGCGGTTTTCAAGACACTTCTTCCCCACTACGAGGTTCAAGGAGTCACCAAGACCAGAGAGTTTCCGGATTACGCTTTCTTCCCAGATCAGACCTCCCGAGATCAGGCGCAGAGTCACAAGGACACTGGCACCTTTTTCAAGGAGGCCTATGCCATCGGCGAGGTCAAGAGGTGGGATGTGGAGCTTGACCGATTCGGAAAGAACCGGCACGACAAGAGGAGGAACCCGAGCTTTCAGATCTGGCTCTACCTTCACGACACTGAGCCTGAGTGGGGCATTCTCTCCAATGGTCGCAAGTGGCGGCTCTACCATCAAGACAAACCGCTGGATGTTTACTACAAGGTGAATCTCGCAGCGATCCTGGAGAAAAACGACCTGGAAGGCTTCAGGTACTTTTACTACTTCTTCAGGAAAGCCGCATTCCTTCCAAACGAGAAGGGCGAGGTATTCTTAGACGAAGTTTTGAAAGGATCTGCAGACTACGCCCAGGAGATCGGGGACAACCTGAAGGAGAACGTCTACCGAGCAATGAAGAAGATCTCGGAGGGGTTCTTCGCATGGCCCGAGAACGGGCTCGATTCTGAGAAACCCGAGACCAGGGCAGAGGTTCAGAAGAACACGATGATTCTTCTCTATCGGTTCCTCTTCTTGCTTTATGCTGAGGGAAAGTCGCTTCTTGACCTGAGGGACGAGCAGTACAGGGAGTTTTACAGCTTCGATCGGATCAAGAAGAAGGTGGCAGAAAGGGCCGATGGACCAGAGAAAGGGCGCTACCCTTTCAACAGGGCGAAGGCTGCGAGTTATATGTCGCCACATGAGTTTGGGCGAAGGGCTACGAGATCATGGAATAGATGGGTGGGGCAGGGGATAACACCTAAAGCTCATCCCCCAAAACTTTGCTCGAATTGATACATTCTACCATCTTTTGAAGTTTTGATATGATCTATAGATGAACTACATAGGGATGACAAGTCAGGTTTATTTTGTTTGTCAGCCAAACCTTTAATATTTTCGAGATGTGATATTACTTTTTGTTTTGTATCGCTAAATTGTTCTTTCGTGGCAACATTTACTCCAATTTCCTGGAGGTCGAACGTTACTATATTAAATGGTGTTCTCGCTAAGTCTTGATTTATTGCTTCCCCAACTATTTTTTCGAGGGCGTCAACTGCTTCATTTGTTACTTTTACAATATTCTGACTAATCGCGTTCTTTCCAATCTCTCTAATATTTATTCCCGCCTGTATTGCTGCATCGTCAAGTCCCTTCTTAGAGACTTCGATTCCAAGGGTTTCGAGCGTGGAGATTGCACTGGACGCATAATCTTCTTTGGTTTTTTGTATAGCCATTACCCCAATATGTCCCAAACTATCCATTAATGCCATCTCTGCATCTGAGAGTTCTTCCTTTGCAGCCGCCATTCCAACACGTTCAAGAGAGTTTATTGTAATAAAAGTTAGGAGAACTATTCTGTCAGTGTTATTTCTAAACTCTTGTGAAACGAACTCGACTCCAAGCGACCCCATAATTTCTGATATTGTCCATATTGCCCCTGAAAGTTCCTCTTTTGCAGCTATTTCCCCAATATCTGCGATATCATCCAGAACTAAACACGCGAAATCATTGCGTTTTTGTTTGAACGCCGTTAAACCAATATCTTTAAGAACATCTGAAGAGACCGACGTTGCGATTTCGAGCCTTTTCCCAGCAGCCAATAATCCTATACTTCTGAAAGAATCTATTGCACAATATAGTATTTTCTCTCTTTTTTGTAACTCAGCAAATTTACCAATTCGCGTAATAGCGTGAATCACGGCGAGGGTAGTGGTCTCATCTTCCCTACTTATCGCCAGCTTTGCGATATTATAATAATGATTGAAGATAAAATTAGCAAAACGGGTTTCCTCTTTTTCATCAGCTTCATAATTTTTTAATATAAATTCTATTTTGAATCCTATGGCGTTTAATCCATCATCTACAGTTGCTACGTCATATCTCATTGAGGAACTTATTATAATATATATTATATCCTGCAATGGATCGTTTTTATCGCCGGGACGTTCTACAGAAAAAATATTATCTTTAGTAATTCCTTCCACTAAAAATTCTATTATTCTATTTGGATCAATCAAACGAAGGGTGTTGTTAATATAAGGGAAAAGAATCACTAGGTTAAAAATACCAAGAACAAATGCGACCGAGATGCCCCACTCCAAATTATTTATATGAATATTTTCACTATCTATGAGCCTCAACACCGCCAATCCGTATACAATACTGATTACATAAATAGATAAAATAAACCACAGATCTGGGCTCCTTATAAATATTTTTATAACTCTGGGCGAATATGACGACGCTGCTAGTTGTACAGCTACAAGGCTCAATGTAATGACCACCGCAATTATTGTTGCCTCGCTTTGTACCAGTGCACTAAGCATATACCTGGCACTATCACCATCGGTATTCGTAATACCTGCGAGAAGCAGTGCTGGTAATATGTGATATGTGTCAAAAATATATATAATGTATGTGTTAAGTAAATGAAATGCAGACACTATCATAGATATTACAATAAATATTATAAAATAAGGCTTTAACTCTCTCAGCTGAAAGTAATTCAAATAATACCTCCAGCTAAATTCTCTTCGCTAAACTATTTACAGATATCCATTTCACATGATAGAAGGCATCCGCAGCCAGGAGAAAGGTCATTTTTTTAGTGGTGAATGGTAGTAGGACCCTGCATTTTTCCTCCTCTGGCTGGAAGACTACATCGGCGCAGAGGTCGAGACGCTAACGAACAAGACCAAAGTCCGGGCCTACTACGAGTTGGAGTTCAAGGACCTGCTGGCCGTCCTCAAGAAGAACAAAAGGAAACTCGGCGCTGATCCTGCCCGGCGAGGCTTCCAGGATGATCTGCACCGGGAGTTTCAAGACTCGATGGGGAAGCTTGCGCCGCTTCTTGCGAAGATTGAAACGACCGACCGGCTGATTGATTCGGTCGTCTACAAACTCTACGGCCTCACCAACGAGGAGATCGATATCGTCGAAAAGAGTCTCAGGTGATTCTGCGCTGTTTTCTCATTCTCTTTTTCTGGGGCTGCCCGGGTGGCTAGCGCCAACCGGTGCTAATCACACCGGTCGGGGCTTCCAGGATGATCTGCGGCAAGAGTTCCAAGACTCAATGAAGAAGCTCAGGGCCATTCTTACGAAGATCGAAGATACCAGCCGCGCCGGTCGGGTTGAACGCCGGGAAACATCGGGGTGGTCGCAAACCACGCCTTGACCTACTCAGCGAGGACAAAAAAATCAGAAAATCAGAGCCTATAAATGTTGGAGATCTTCTCGTTTATCTCCCGCCTCAAATCGTCATCAATCTCCCCAAGTTCGCCATAGATCAGAGATTTGTCTATGGTTGTGATCTTGTCGAGCTTGATCACAGAACTGGTCTTCAGCCCGGTTTTTTTGAAGGATCGATCATGACTTTGTATAACAACTTGTGTCTCGTCGGCGAAACCTGGGATCTTGGATGATATGAAGGCCACTATTGCATCTTTCTTTCCGACATAAACAACCAGAGCAGGCCTTATTTTCGTGTTCGTCATGTCAGTGAAGGGAAACGGAACGAGAACTATTTTTCCCCTTTCGATTTGCTCGCTCAAGGTTATCTCCTTCACTTGTATCTGATCTTCAGGTCTTTTAATGTATAGATGTCCGGCTCCTCTTCAAGAAACTCGGCCAATGATGTTTCTGCCAGTTTCATTATCCCGCGGGTCTCTTCCTCACAAGTGAGATCATCTCCAATGCGGGGTTTAAAGCCTGGGGGACGGGTCACCATCTTCTCTGGCCTTCTTTCCTTCACCTTCTCACCAGCCATCATAGAGGTTATGCTCATGGATGTGGTAAATAACCTTTGGAACGATCACTCAATGCAGATCTATCCGTGAGTAACACTGTTGATTTTCATCCGCCGCATCTCCTTTGCCACGCCCGAAGATGAGCGCGCCCGGCTCGTCTCTGAGCTAAAGGACCTCTACGCCGCCCAGGACTTCGATAGAGTTCTCAGGCGAGTGGAAAGCTGCCTGCACGAAGGCACCGAGGGCGAAAAGTTGGACGTGGTTTGCGACTTCTTGGCTTCCTTGGCTGAAAGCAGGAGGAGATCAAGGGCTTTCTCCTCTGGCTGGAAGGCCGCATCGGCACAGAAGTCGAGGCGCCCATCAGCAATACTAAGATCCGGGCCTACTACGAGTCCGAGTTCAAGGACCTGCTGGCCGTCCTCAAGAAGAACAAAAGGAAACTCGGCGCTGATCCTGCCCGGCGAGGCTTCCAGGATGATCTGCACCGGGAGTTTCAAGACTCGATGGGGAAGCTTGCGCCTCTCCTCATGCGGATCGAAGAGACCGACCGGCTGATCGATTCGGTGGTCTACAAGCTCTACGGCCTCTCGACGGAAGAGATCGATATCGTCGAAAAGAGTCTCGGGTGATTCTGGGTGGTAATGGAAGTAAGCCGTTGGATTACCTGGGAAGAATTACCGACAGAATAAAAAGACATGAATACGCAAGTTGGATATTGGGAATTTTATGGGCGATCAGATGCAGGTTGTACGTAACACAATATTGGCGATCTTGCGGGAAAATGGAGTTAAGCGGGCGGCTTTCTTCGGCTCCATCGTCCGGGACGAGATGAACGAAGACAGCGACATCGATATCCTCATCGAGTTCGAGGGTAGAAAGAGCCTTTTAGATCTATCCCATCTCAAAAATGAGCTGGAAGATGCCGTAAATAGACGTGTGGATCTTCTCACCTACAAATCGCTCCATCCCCAGCTGAAAGACAGGATTCTGGCAGAACAGGTCCCGATACTATGAAAAAAGATCCAGGGGTGTTTTTCGACCACATCCTGGAATGCATTGACCTCATAGAAAATTATTCTGAAGGAATTGCTGAAGCTGAGTTCATGAAGTCGGTATCACTTCAAGATATGATCGTCAGGAGAATCGAGATCATAGGCGAAGCGGTCAAGAACCTTCCTGATGACCTTAAAAGAGAGCATCCGGAGATCCCCTGGAGAGATATCGCCGGGTTGAGGGATATAGTGGTCCACCAGTACTTCGGGCTGGATCTGGAACTCATTTGGGACGTGGTCACGAGGGATATACCAGATCTAAAACCAAAAATCTTGAAAATACAAGATGAGATGAGGAATTTATAGCCTCGTCTGCGCCATCTTTTTCCGCCAGGGTGCAACACCACTACCACACCACTGGCGCCGAGGGCGAAAAGTCGGACGTGGTTTGCGACTTCTTGGCTTCCTTGGCTGAAAGCAGGAGGAGATCAAGGGCTTTCTCCTCTGGCTGGAAGACTACATCGGCGCAGAGGTCGAGGCGCTAACGAGCAAGACCAAGATCCGGGCCCGCTCCTTGCAAAGATCGGAAAGATCGACCTGTTGATCGATTCGGGGGGATTTAACCCATGATGCAGAAATCCTTTTCCCATCCTCGTCGGCCCTATCCCTCTAAACGTTTGTAGAGCTTGTGCGCCTTGTCGATGGTCGTTATTTCCAAGATCTTGACCAGCTTGTCCTTCTCGCAAATTTGATAAAAAACGGTGAATGATCGGCCGATGTGTAATCGATAGAGCTTATAATCCAGGTGCAGCAGCTCTTTATCGTCCCCTTGGCCAGGGTATGGGTCCTCTGAATGGGCATGACACTTCTCCTTAATTAGTCGCTGGCTCTTCTCCGGAAGATCTGATAGATATTTCAAAGCTTTTCTATCGATCACCAACTTGCGGCTCAAAGGGGCAGCTCCACAAAATCACCTTCATCGGCGATCTTCTTCAAATGATCTATCAGCCGAGCCTTCTTCTCACGTTCTATCATTTCTGCGAGGAGCTGGCTGAAGGTCTCTCCCGGTCTCTTGAGATCTGAGAGCTCAGCCCATACGGGCTCGGTTACAGCCACACGTTTTGTTGCAAGCATGGTAATCTTGTAAAGGTTGTACAGCAGATATAATTTGTGGCTCTGGCTGAAAAGATGATCGAGATGAACAAACAAGAGAAAGAGGAGACAAAGGGCTTTCTCCTATGGCTGGAAGGCCGCATCGGCACAGAAGTCGAGGCGCCCATCAGCAATACTAAGATCCGGGCCTACTACGAAATCGAGTTCAAGGAATTCCTGGCCGTTCTCAAGAAGAACAAACGAAAGCTCGGCGCCGATCCTGTCAGGAGGGTCTTCCAGGATGATCTGCGGCGGGAGTTTCAAGACTCGATGGGGAAGCTTGTGCCACTTCTTGCGAAGGTAGGGGAGACCGACCGCTTGATCGACGAGATCGTGTATCGGCTCTACGGCCTCACCGACGAGGAGATCGAGATCGTCGAAAAGAGTCTCAGGTAGATTCTGTGCTGTTTTCTCTTTTTTTGGCCGCCCGGGTGCCTTGCGTCGACCGGTGTGCCGGTCGAGTTGAACGCCGGGATCAACAGAGGCATTCGTCACATCTCAAATTTTGAACGGTCCAGGAAGTATAAATGTAATCAGATGCATAGGAATGCGACGATGGATATCGAGGAGATCTTGAAAGCCCGGCGTGAGGAAATCCTCATCATAGCCGCGAAATACGGCGCACGGAACGTGAGGGTGTTCGGCTCGGTCGCCCGTGGTATGGCAGACGAAGAGAGTGACTTAGACCTTCTCGTAGAGCTGGAGCCGGGCACAACCCTGCTGAGCCATTCTGCAATGATCCGAGAACTGGAAAGGCTGCTTGGACGCAAAGTAGACGTGGTGAGTGAGCGAGGTCTACGGGAGCGCATCCGAGACCGCGTCTTGCAGGAGGCGGTGCCTCTTTGAGAGATGATCGAGAATTGCTGCTAGAGTATGTGTTTAGCCCCCAAAAATGAATTGCTCGATGTTGGTTTTAGTCGGTGAACGCACGTCGATCAACAACTTGTGCCAGATTGGAAAACAATATCAGTAGCTGAAGTT
>Ga0208771_1000792_pt1 | contig 18380 bp, 19 predicted proteins | sample AntAceMetag02UKX_FD_184775 | JGI IMG/M metagenome (GOLD analysis project Ga0208771, IMG submission 184775) | Saline lake microbial communities from Ace Lake, Antarctica - Antarctic Ace Lake Metagenome 02UKX (SPAdes) (version 2) | ecosystem: Environmental > Aquatic > Non-marine Saline and...
TTGGTATGCCGTCCCTGAAGAGGCATGGCGGCGGATTGCAGATGGTGTGGTCATGCTCCTTGGGACCATAGGCACCTTGAGCTTCTTCTATTTTGGAAGGAAATGGAAGCATAATGGAATCAAAGGAGAAGAAAAACGTCCCCGCGTGTTCCAGTTGCTGAGTAAGGTTGGGCAGGTCTTCATTGGGATCACGCTAGGAACGGTATTCGCGGGTGTGTTCTCAACTGCCCTGCTGGCGCTGATTGACCGCATTTTTGTTGTTGGCGAGTTCATCCGTCACTTGTTTGGGGGGAGCTGATGCAGCAAGAGATTTTATCCGCTCTTCTGGGTCTTGATATTGGTCGGATCAATACGCGCGCATCCTTGTTCGTGATCTCAGAAGGGAAATACCGACTCCTGGATTGTGGGATTTCTCCCACAAGTTTGGGACCAGAGCTTCATCTCGGGACGGGTGTGAATGCAGCCTTGCAGGTGTTGCAGCAAAAATCCGGGCATGTGATCATGAAAGCTGAGGGCGGTCTGGTGATGCCGGCTACTGCGGTCGGTCTGGGCATTGACCAGGTCGCGCTGACCACATCGGCTGGACCCCGGATCAGAGCGGTTGTTCTTGGGTTGAGTGAACATGGATCGCTTAGAGCGGGGTATGCGCTGGCTGGCTCAATGATGCTGGCGTTGGTTGGCTGTTTTGGATTGGCGGACCTTGCGGATGGCTCCAGTATGGTGGATGCATTGATCCGGCTGCGTCCAGATGTAGTTCTCCTTGTTGGGGGCGAGGATGCAGGTGCGGAAGCCCCTGTCCGGCGTTGGATAGAGGTTTTACGCCTGGCAGGTGCTTTACTTCCCATACAAGTAAAACCAACGCTGATATATGCAGGCAACCCAAGCCTGGAAAATGATATCCGCCGCCGGCTGGAACCAGTGCTATCGCTTCATATTATCCCCAACATCCAGCCGCTGATTGGTGAGTGGGACCTGGTGCCAGCGAAGAATGCGCTTGAAAAGGAGATTTTGAGGATTTGGGAGGATCAGGTGCCTGGCTTGGTAGACCTGACCAACCTGACCCAGAACCTGACCGGCAGCAATGGATTCATGTTCAACAGGTCAACGAGGTATCTCAACCGCACTTTTAAAGGCTCCCAGGGAGAGTTAAATGGTCGGGGTATCCTGGCCGTGGATTTAGGTGGTGGAAGCACAACCATCTCCGCCGGATTGGATGGCCAGACAGGGATGGTGATAGAGGATGCCTGCATGGATATCGCATCCGAGCAGATAGACGCATTATGCAAAACAGTCCAGCAATGGGCTGTTACGCCGGTAACATTACAGGAAGTTCGGCAGTATGTGATCGAGCAGGCGCTGCATCCAGCTGTGGTGCCGGAGACTATCAAAGCGTTGTCACTCTCACAAGCTGCCGCCCGTTACCGCTTGCAGCATGCTGCGAAACAACTGTCGGGCAATTACCCATGGTTTACACTCAACGACAGCCCTGCCAGGGCTGGGCATTTCGAGCCTGTGATTGCCAGCGGGGCGGTGTTAACGCAGGCGCCAACGCCCGGTCAGGCGATGATGATCCTTCTTGATGGACTGCAGCCCTGCGGTATCACAACCATGGTATTGGATCAGAATCACCTCATGCCCATCTTGGGCGCAGCCGGGGAAGCACAGCCTGTCCTGCCGGTGCATGTCCTGGCGTCAGACGCATTTGTGAATTTAGGGACGGTCATCTCACCTGTCAGCCAGGCTTCAGCAGGGAAGGACATCCTGACTGTTCAGGTTGCTGTGGATGATGGGAAGACTTATTCGGTTGACATCACACAGGGGACTCTCCGCCGACTGGTCATCCCCCCTGGGGTATCGGCTGTACTGGAGTTGAAACCTTCTCGGCAGACGGATATTGGCTTCAACAGGATGGGAGTCGGGGGCAGTCTGAAGGTTACCGGTGGTTTACTGGGTGTGGTGATTGATGCCCGAGGGCGTCCACTACGCTTGCCGGATGCGGATGAAAGCCGTATGGAACAACTTCGGCGTTGGCTCTGGGCGCTCGGAGGTTGACTGGGAGTGTTGAGAAGGTGATGATGTTTGCTGATGTTATGAGGTTGGCTTCGGTAATGGATATCCAGAGAACGCGCCGGCTCTCTGTCACTGGGTGTGTTCTGGTATCCGAAGGGGACCAGGTCCATCCGGAGGATGTGATCGCTGAGGCAGCTATCTCAAGCGGCATGCTCGTGATCGATCTTTCTCTCGCGCTGAGCCTTCCGCTTGAGGAAGCAGAGGCGTGCATTGTACGAGAATTGGGAGATGAACTGGAAGAAGGCGATGTTGTCGCTCAGTGTGACGGCACAATTTCCCGATTGGTACGAGCGCCGGCTGACGGACGCCTGGTGGATATCCGTGAAGGCCGGGCAACGCTGGCGGCAGGGGAAACTTTGATTCAGGTGAAAGCAGGGATGCTTGGAAGGATCTCAGAAGTGATCCCAGAATTTGGTGCGGTGATCCAGACGCAAGGTAGCCTGGTTCAGGGCGTGTGGGGCAATGGAAAGGTCGGAGAAGGGGTCCTCAATGTGCTGGCTGGTTATCAGGAGGGGTCGCTGGAGGCAGCCGCCCTTGAAGATGTGGAAAACGGTCAACTGCTGGCGGGTGGTGTTTGTCTGCATGCAGCCGTGCTAGAAGCGTGTGTGGAAAAAGGATGCGCCGGGATGATCCTGAATCGCCTGGCGCCAGAATTAATTCCGCTGGCGAAGGATCTGTCAGTACCGGTGATCGTCCTGAGTGGCTTTGGACGAGGGCTGGCAGATAAGCGAACATTGGATATACTCACTGCCGGTTCAGGGAAGACAGCCTGTGTGAACGCATCTGGACCTGATCTGTTTACTAGTCAAAGACCGGAGATGATCATTCCAGAAGTGGAAGGAGAACCAGAGGATGGTTTAGGATTCCAGGGAGTTATCACCATTGGTCAGGATGTACGGATCCTTTCCGGTGAATATATTGGCAGAGTTGGTACGGTTGCAGTGTTTGCCAAGTCACCCGTTCGTTTTGAGAGCGGGCTTGAATTGCTGTCCGCGGCTGTCCAATTAGAGGATGGGGATTCGGTCAGCGTGCCCCTGCAGAACCTGATGATCCTGCGTTAGGGCTCTGAGGAGTAATTAGAAGCTTTTAGGATGAAGTGCATTTTGGGGTATCTGGGGGAATATTTGACTGAGGAATACTCAGGAATGAATTTCCACTGATAAATCAGGATGAATAGACTATGGCGTGGGGGCAGGTGTTGGGGTATCAACGAGCGAACCCAGCAGCCACCCTGTTTCCCCCGATTCAATCATTATCTGATACCAGTGGGTACCACCCTCACCCTCGACATCACGAAGGATTTCAACCTGATCGCTATCATAAACATAAGCGACAACCACAGCATCAAAGTCTGGTGACTTCCGAATCACTGCACCGGATAGGGAGTCAACAACGCCCCAATAGGTCGTTGGCTCAAGTGTGGGCGTCAGAGTGAACGTTGCGGTTTGAGTCGGCGTGGTGGTCAACGTGGGGGACTTGCTTGGCGTTTGGGTCAATGTGGGTGTCTCAACCGCAGTAGTGGGCGTGGCAGTGATGTTCACCTTTGGTGAGGAGGTCTCGGAGGGTAGGTTTGTTGATTCAAGCGTCGGAGACAACTGCATGGTGAAAGGGAGATCCAGAAGGTTGAAGTTCCACATTCCCAGGATGAGCACCAGGATTAAAACCAGCGGGACTAATGACGACAGCCAGCCGGATGCACGTTTGGGTGCGAATCCCAGGAGCAGGAAAGCGACTATGGCTGAGAAAACCGCGACGCTCAGATGAAGCAGACTGACCAGGAGTGCGCCGGGCCAGAGCTGTGGGTCACCAAGGATGAAGCCAAAGCCCGCTGTGGCCAGCGGAATGAGGATTTCATATGAAAGCATCATGCCAATCAAGCGGGGTATGCGTCCCTTACGGAGCAGGACCAACGCGCCCAAGAGCGTGCATGCAAGAACGAGGGTAAGGTCAAGCCAATACGGACAGGCGAACCTTTGAACGCCTAATTGGTCAAGTGAGCCAGACTTTCGCAGCCAGCCTGCCAGGCTGCCTGAAGCGAATGTCAACACAAGAGGGAGAAGTAAACTGATCAGTGATTTGAATCCGAGACCAAACTTCAATGTGGCTGGGACAAGTCCCAGTCCAAACACGGGTTGGAGGAGAGGCAGCGTGATGACGGCTGCGATCAGGACAGCTGGATCGTTCAGGTAAAATGCGGTCCCAGCAAGCAGCGCACCGATGAGAACAAACAAGAAGAAAGCCGGTGATGGTGCGGTTAATTGAACCAATGAGTCAAGCAGGATCTGCCGTTCTGCAGGCGTGGCGGAGCGCGGTAAACGCCGGATATGGCGCTGGCGCGCAGGCGGCAGGTCGTTGATATTGTCTGGCAAGGGTTCACTGCTGGGCAGGCTCATGCGTTTCTTCCGTATCTGAATAGAGAAAAAAGCAGGTCAACTTGTTCTATTTCAATTATAATACACGCATTCCTAAAGAAAGCCATAATAACACATCCAGAATCAACCAGGACCATTCTTTCCTGAGGCTAAGGTAAAATAGTTGTTATGAAGGACCGAAATCGCCGTAAACCCATTCGTTGGCTCATAAGCATCTTCCTGCTTGTTTCATTAACTTCCTGTGCGACGGGTGCTTCGACCAGCACGGAGCAAACCGTTGAGACCGATACCGCAGTGAGTGAGTCAACGCCCACCGCGACCGTTCAGGCGCACACTTCTACACCAGCCGTGCCAACCGCACTGTTGATATCTGCTGAAGGGGCGAACCCCAATACAGTAACTCAAACTCAAACTACCTTAGAGTCTCTGGCAGGAACTCACGGACTAACTCTGGAAGTCTATGCGGATATTTCGCCTGAAGTGGTGGCACCAAATGTGGAATTTGTGGTGGGTGTGGGGTCAGGATTGAATTTTGGTGGTTTGGTTTTATCATCTCCTGAGACAAAATTTATTATCATAGGTAGCCCAGACGCTGTCCCTGGCGAGAACTTGAGTGTCATCGGTGACCCGACGATTGAAGCACAGCAGCAAGCCTTCATGGCGGGATATCTGGCGGCTGTCATTTCCTCGGACTATAAGGTCGGCGGATTGTTCTCGGTGGACGCCAGTGCTGAGGACATTGATGCTTTTGTGATTGGGGCTGAATTTTTCTGCGGTCTTTGCAAACCACAGTACCCGCCATACAACGATTTTCCTCAAACTGAGACTGTTTCTCCTGATAACGGCATCAATGCATTCCAATCGGTGGTGGATACGCTCGTCAGCAGCGGCATTGAAGTGCTTTACCTTCAAGCGGCACTCGTCTCTCCGGAATCGTTGACTTATTTATTTGATATGGGTGTTAAGGTGATCAGCGATTCACCTCCTGATATGCCCAGGGACAATTGGGTGGGAACTGTCTCGCCTGACCCGGCATCTGCTTTGCCCAGCGTTTGGGAAGAGATGCTGGCAGGATCGAGCGGTGTGCAGGCTCCTGCACCTATTGCGTTGTACAATACTGATGCAGGATTGGTCTCTGAAGGTCGGCTGCGTTTATTCAATGATATGGCAGCAGACCTTGAAGCCGGATTGATTGCAACAAATATTGTGCCTTAACTTTGGGATGATTTTGAGGAAGGATCTTCAGCCTCAGGTTTGTTACCTTTAAATAACTCCGCTGTGGCCTGACCGGGTTGTGATATCCCTTCATGGCGAAGGACCTTAATAACAGTCATAAACAGGATCTTGATGTCCAGCCAGAATGACCAATTGTCAACATACCAGACGTCAAGCCTGAATTTATCTTGCCAGCTGAGTGCATTTCGTCCATGTACCTGTGCCCAGCCCGTGATGCCTGGTAAAATGCGATGTCGACGTGATTGTTCAGCGTTGTAAAGGGGCAGGTATTCGGTCAGTAAGGGGCGGGGACCAACGAGGCTCATCTCACCCTTGAGGACATTGAATAACGCTGGCAGCTCATCCAGGCTGGAGGTACGTAAGAACCGACCTAATTTTGTCAGGCGCTGCGCATCCGTCAACAGAACACCCTGCGGGTCTTTAAGGTCAAGCATGGTCCGGAATTTATATATCGTGAACACTTCATTATGAAAACCTGGGCGCTCTTGTCTGAATAGGATTGGGAAGCCATGCCGGAGCGCTACCAGAATGCTGAGAACCAGCATCAATGGTGAGAGGAGAATTGAACCAGGGACGGTTATAATTAGGTCAAATATCCGTTTGACAAAGGGCATCCCTTTGGGCAATAATTTAATGGTCATTATAAATTAGATTTTACCAAAGAAACAACAAAAACTGACACGGGTAAGTTTTTAGTGAGGGACTGATTGAGAAAGGAATAGGGATGGACGAGCGAATTCTGATAATCGAAGATGATGAGGAAATACTGCGAGTATTAAAACGCGTACTTACTTATGAGGGATACATTGTTGATACCGCACTCACCGGGAAGGATGGTTTGATCCTCGCACGTGAACAGCATCCGGATCTAGTTGTCCTGGATTGGATGTTGCCAGGTATGGACGGTCTGGAAGTCAGCCGTCGCCTGCAGAAAGTGGGCAATCAGCCGATATTAATGCTGACAGCTAAAGATACCACGCAGGATTGTGTAGAAGGACTTGATGCTGGGGCGGATGATTATGTCGTCAAGCCATTTGAAATTGAAGAATTGCTTGCTAGAATTCGCGCGCTACTACGGCGGACAGCCGCTGACCGTGTGAAAGTCCTTGAATTCGCTGACCTTGTACTTGACAGCAGTACCCGAAAAGCTGAGCGAGGGGAACGAGAGATTGAACTGACCGCTAAAGAATATGACCTGCTTGAGTTGTTCATGCGCCACCCGAGTCAGGTGATGACCCGGGAAGTGATCTTTGATCGGGTTTGGGATTACGATTTCGGTGGGGAGAGTAATGTCCTGGACGTGTATATCCGCTATCTCCGTCAGAAACTTGAAGAAGGCGATGAATCCCGTTTGATCTTCACCGTCCGCGGTGTTGGTTACGTGATGAGGGATTCTGAAGAGTAATTCTGAAGATGACTCTTCGTCTCCGACTGACATTAATTTTCTCTGCCTTGACGAGCGGTGTTGTTCTGTTGCTCAGCATTGTTATTTATTCGATGGTCAGCGTGGTGATGACAGAGAAAGTTGATGACATTTTACAAAGAAGCGCTGATCAAATCATTGGTATTATGCGAGGCGAATCAGTGGGGAAAATCGCTATTGACGCTGAAACACTGAGTATTTCAGACTCAGTCAATTATCAGTTCTGGTCGGAAGACGGCCAGATATTAGAATATTCAGAAAACGTAAGTGATTTTGCCAGCGCTATGGATGCAGAAGCTCTGGTGAAAGAAAAAACGGTCTATTCCAATGTGGATATCCAGGAATCTGCATATCGAATCCTGACGGTGCCTTTGCTGGCCGATGGAGAGGAAGCGGGTTGGCTGCAGGTGGGCATGATAATGACAGAGCTGCGGTATACCCAACGTCTCCTTTTGATCGTTTTTAGTGTCTCGGCTGTTTTTTTAATTTTTATCTCAGGAGTTCTTGGCTGGCTGTTCACCGGTCAGGCACTTAAACCGCTGGAAGTGATGGCTAAGATCACAAGCAAGATTACAAGCACGGAGGACCTTTCTCAACGGATCCCGGTCAACATGTCGCAAAAAGATGAGATTGGGGAGTTGACTCTGACATTTAACAAGACTTTGGTGCGTTTAGAAAGGCTATTCAATGCCCAGCGGCGTTTCCTGACGGATGTCAGCCATGAACTGCGAACACCACTGACCGTGATCAAGGGGAATATTGGATTGATGCGCATGTTGAGTGAGAGCGATGAAGAATCACTCGACAGAATCGAATCAGAGGTCGACCGATTGACCCGATTGGTGGGCGATCTGCTGATGATGGCTCAAGCGGAGACCGGAAAGCTGCCCCTGCTGCTTGAACAGGTCGAACTTGATGACCTGGTATTCGATGTCTTTGAACAAATGAAAATCCTTTCTGGCGGCAAGCATGAAATCCGGATCGAGAACATTGAGCCAGCGCTCGTCACTGGTGACCGGGACCGGTTAAAACAGGTGCTATTGAATCTCGGCAGCAACGCCATCAAATTCTCCCCAGAGAAAAGCCAAATTACGCTCAATCTGTCTGTAAGAAAGAATTGGGTCAAGATTGATGTGAGTGATGAGGGACCTGGCATCCCGACGCATGAACAAAGCCGTATTTTTGAGCGTTTCTATCGCGGTGATAAGTCCCGGACCCGCTCGGCAAAAGAAGTGGGGTTTGGACTGGGGTTGCCTATCGCATATTGGATTGTCATCAGCCATGGCGGGCGGATTGATGTGGAATCGAAGGTCGGAGAAGGAACTGTGTTTTCCGTTTGGCTGCCAATCTCTCAGGCTGAAATTCCAACCAGACCAATACGATAAGTGTAAATTAATTTGCTTTGTTTTTATGGCAAATTCAGAATGCGTTCAGCTTCCTGACAGAGCTGCAATCCACCAGCGTCCAGCCAAAGACCAAAAGTTGGATCATCTTGTTTACCATCAAGCGCATCTTCATAAATTCCTGAGCCCCAAATCACATACTGTTTAGTCTCATCAGGCCAATCTGCTTTAGGACGTTCTATCTGACCGTGACCGCCGTTGTATCCTGCGAAGGTGAGTCTGAGGTCACCCGCCGCTTTTTCAAAAGACTGACAGAGGTAGGTCAACCCGCGCAGAGCGTTTATTTCAGGGTCCAGCATGTTTTCCCCAGAATTAAAGTGATAAGGCATGACCTGGAACAAACCCTGTGCCCCAGCCGGTGAAACGGCTTGCGGGTTGCCGCAGGATTCGATTTGCATGACCGTGGCTACAAGATAGGGGTCCAATGAATAAGTGTCTGCCCAGGAAAGGATCTCGTCTTCCCAATACTGCACTGAAGGGCTGAAACCGATCATGAAGGTTGAGCTTTGTATGTCTGGTGTAAGATTGGGCGTTTCTCCTGTCTCAAGCACGAACCACATAAACCAGCTGCTGACCAGGATCAGGACCGTAGAAAGAAGAAAATAGAAGGCTTTTCCCTGGCGACTCTTTGGGAATTGAGATGGTTGACTGTTCTGAAGGAAGGCGTACCAATTTGACATCAGGCTGATCCTCACATCAAATTATACGGGTGATCCTGGTTTATCTGCCTTGCGGTTGAGGCAAAATCTAGAAAATTTCCCAGATAAATTTCTGGTCGTTCCAGCTTGACCTTTCCGGTCAAATCAGATAGACTCATAAATCCAATTGAAAGTGAATAGAGTACGATTGATTAGCCTTGCGTTTAGTTTTAGGCTTTGGTATAATCGTGCAGTCTTAAGGCGTTTTGTGGTTTAAGAAGCCAGTGTGATGCCGATGTAGCTCAATGGTAGAGCAATCGCCTTGTAAGTGATAGGTTATGGGTTCGATTCCCATCATCGGCTCAGTTTACACGTTTGCGATCGGGATTGATTGATGAAACAACCCCGATCTCGAGTGGGTAACAAACTCGCTTGATCTAGGACGGTTACCCAAGTGGACAAAGGGGACTGACTGTAAATCAGTTGGCACAAGTCTTCGTTGGTTCGAATCCAACACCGTCCACTTCTGGCAGCCCTGGCTTCCAGTCGGATAGGCTGCCCTCATAGCTCAGTCGGTAGAGCGCATTCTTGGTAAGAATGAGGTCATGGGTTCAAATCCCATTGAGGGCTTTCTGCCGGAAAAAATTATAGAGATTTATGTAAGAGGCATTTAGCTAAGGAGAAAGGAATATATGGCCAAGGAGAAATTTAATCGCTCAAAGCCGCACCTGAACGTGGGGACGATGGGGCATATTGACCATGGGAAGACCACGTTAACGGCGGCGATCACAAAAGTACAGGCATTGAAGGGGTTCGCAGATTATCGTGCCTTCGACTCGATCGACAATGCGCCGGAAGAGAAAGAACGCGGGATCACGATCAGCATTTCACATGTGGAATATGAGACGGAAAACCGGCACTATGCGCATGTGGACATGCCTGGGCACCGTGACTACATCAAGAACATGATCACAGGGGCAGCGCAGATAGATGGTGCGATCCTGGTGGTGGCAGCGCCAGATGGAGCGATGCCGCAGACGAAGGAGCATGTGCTGCTGGCGAGGCAGGTGGAAGTACCGAGCATCGTGGTGTTCTTGAACAAGATCGACATGATGGATGATCCGGAGCTGCTGGAGTTGGTAGAGATGGAGCTACGGGACATGCTGAACGGGTATGGGTTCCTTGGGGATGAGATACCGATCATCCATGGGAGTGCCTTGAAAGCGCTGCAGAGTGACTCGGATGACCCGAATGCGCCGGAATATGAATGCATCAACAAGCTGATGGAAGCTGTTGACACCTATATACCGATGCCGGAGCGCGAGATCGACAAGCCGTTCATGATGCCAGTTGAAGATGTGTTCTCGATCAAGGGACGCGGCACGGTGGTGACGGGGCGGATTGACCGGGGCGTGGTCCACACGGGAGACCCGGTAGAGATCGTAGGTCTGCAGGAAAAGAGCATGGACTCGGTGGTGACGGGTGTGGAGATGTTCCACAAGATCCTGGATGAAGGCATGGCGGGCGACAACGTTGGGTTGCTGCTGCGCGGTGTTGGACGGGAAGAAGTGGCGCGAGGGATGGTGGTGGCGGAAGCCGGCAGCATCACACCGCACACGAAGTTTGAAGGGGAAGTGTATATTCTGACCCGAGACGAAGGTGGGCGGCATAGTGCGTTCTTTACGGGATACCGGCCGCAGTTCTACATCCGGACGATGGATGTGACGGGGACGGTGACACTGTCAGAAGGTATCGAGATGGTGCTTCCTGGAGACCGGGTGACGATGGAAGTGGAATTGATCGCCCCAGTGGCGTTGGAGAACGGGTCACAGTTTGCAATCCGGGAAGGCGGCTTGACAGTCGGCGCCGGTGTGATCTCAAAGATTATTGAGTAGGTAACTTTTAGGAAGGAAAATATGGTTGCCTCAGTCTCTGTGGCAACCATGGTAGAATACAAATGGCTAAGAAAAAAGGTGTTCGCCCGGTCATTACACTGGAATGCACAGATTGCCAGGAACGGAACTATACGACTGAAAAAAACCGTCGCAATGATCCGGGTCGGTTGGAGTTGAAAAAATATTGTCCACGATGTAAAGCACATACAATGCATCGTGAGGTAAAATAAATTCGGTAAGATCAGGTTGATGGTTAGAAAAATCGCCTGCCTTACAACGTGCATAGGCCAGTAGCTCAATTTGGCAGAGCACCGCTCTCCAAAAGCGGGGGTTGTGGGTTCAATTCCTACCTGGCCTGCCTGGTATTTTTCAACGCCGTCTGTTGTGGGCGGCGTTTTGGACGTAAATAAGGAGATACTTGTGGCGCCTAAGAAGAAGAGACTGAACATTTTTCAGAAACTGCAGCGCTTTTGGCGCGAGACCGTTGGCGAACTGAGAAAGGTCATCTGGCCCACGCCTATGGAAGCATGGAAGATGACCCGCCTTGTGTTGGTTGTGATGGTCATTATGGCGATCATCCTGGGTATTTTGGATTTCGCGTTCTCACGATTGATCTCACTCCTGGTTTCATTATAATCGTTTGGAAAGCAGACGAAGAGACAGGTAGGTAAGAACATGATGGCAGCAATAGAAAACCAAGAAGAACAGGTTCCGGAAGAGGAACAGGAAATCACCGTTCCTGAAACGGAAGAAGTACCCGCGCTTGCGGAAGATGCTGCCGAATCAGATGTCGAAGACCTTAATCTGAATCAGGAACCCGATGATGACCGTGCCTGGTTTGTGGTGCATTGTTATTCGGGTTATGAAAACAAGGTACGTCACAACCTGGAACAACGGATTGAATCAATGGGTATGAAGGACAAGGTTTTTGATGTTGTCATCCCTACACAGGAAGAGATTGAAGTCCGAGATGGCAAGCGACGTTCCATTGAACGGCATATATTCCCAGGCTATGTGCTGGTGAACATGGTGATGAGTGAAGAATCCTGGTATGTGGTGCGTAATACCCCCGGCGTAACCGGTTTTGTGGGAATGGGCAATGATCCAATTCCCCTGCGCCCTGAAGAAGTCTCACAGATCTTGCGGCGAATGGAAGCGGAAGCTCCTACCATCAAGGTCACTTACAAGGCTGGTGAGACGGTCAGAATTATTGATGGACCTTTCAATGACTTCCACGGCACAGTTGATGAGATTGATATGGGGCGCTCGAAAGTACGCATCATGGTGAATTTCTTCGGCCGGTCAACACCGGTTGAGCTGGACTTTTTGCAGGTCGAGAAAGTGTAACGTATTTAGATTTCGAGAATTGTGGGAGGGTCAAAACACCCGTTTGAACCACAAAGGAGTATTAACGTGGCAAAGAAAGTAAAAGTAATCATTACCCTTCAGATCCAGGCTGGCAAAGCTAATCCGGCGCCCCCGATCGGCCCGGCTTTGGCTCAGCATGGGGTCAATATTATGGCTTTCTGTAAGGATTATAACGGTCGTACAGCCTCCCGTGCTGGCGAAATCATCCCCGCAGAAATCACCATCTATCAGGATGGATCTTTTCGGTTCAAGCTGAAATCATCGCCAGCCGGCATTTTGCTTTGCAAAGCGGCTGGAGTCGAAAAGGGTTCTGGTGAACCTAACCGTGAAAAGGTAGGTACAGTAACCCGTTCTCAGGTGCGTGAGATTGCTGAACAGAAGTTCAACGATATGAATGCCATTGATATTGAAAGCGCGATGCGCCAGATCGAAGGCACTGCTAAAAATATGGGCATTATTGTTGTAGGGGATTAATTCGTCATTGGTGGGAGGGTCAAAAGACCCGTTTGAACCACAAAGGAGTTTTCATGGCAAGTCATGGTAAGAAGTATCTTGAAGCACGCGGTAAGGTAGAGAACGAGAGGCTCTACGAACCTCTCGATGCCATCACACTACTAAAAAATATCCATTTTACGAATTTTGATGAGACCGTTGAAGTCCACATGCGGACAGGATTAGACCCACGCCAGGCAGATCAACAGATCCGTGATGTGGTTGTGATGCCCAATGGTTTGGGTAAACAGGTCACCGTTGTTGTGTTCGCTCAAGGTGAAACTGCAGACGCAGCACGCGAAGCTGGGGCGGATTTTGTCGCTGACTCCGATGAAATGGTTGAAAAGATCCAGAAAGGATGGACAGAATTTGATGTGGCAATTGCCACCCCTGACATGATGGGAACAGTCGGTCGGTTGGGTCGTGTCCTGGGTCCCCGCGGTTTGATGCCGAATCCTAAAGCGGGTACCGTTGTCCAGGGCGACAAAATCGCTGATGCCATCAAGGAAGCGAAAGCCGGTCGGATTGAATTCCGTCTGGATAAGACGGCTAACATTCATGTCCAGATTGGAAAGCTATCGTTCACAGCAGAACAGTTGCATGAGAACCTGGTTGCATTTGTACTGGCAGTCCGTCAAGCTCGCCCTGCGGGGGCAAGCGGCAGTTTTATCCGGCGCATCACTGTGACATCTTCAATGAGCCCTGGGATCAAAGTAGATCCTTACGCGTCATCACTTACTTTGTAATTGATCGTGTTTGTGTTATAATACTTGACGCGGTTTTAACAAATAAATACCGATCATTTCTTCGCTGAAGAAAGCAGGAGCTCTGAGAAGAGCTTAATAACCCGCCGAGGTGAAGGCAGAAAAGACCTTTAGATGCTGGAAAGCATTATGAAAAGAAGTCTTTGCCTCAGCGGAACGTTGAGGTAAAGACTTCAATCGTTTTAAATAGACCAAAACCGGAAGGAGGTGAACACATTGGCGTTTACTCGTAAAGAAAAAGAAGCCATAGTGAACCAATATAAAGAGTGGATTGACAACAGCAGTGCGTTCTTTGTCATCTCATATCAAAACATGGGGATGTCTGCAGTTGATGAGGCGCGGAAGCAATTGCGTGAGGTCAACGGCGAGATCCATGTTGTTAAGAATCGACTCTTTAGGCTCATTATGGACGAAATGGATCTGACGCTCGAGGATGGTTTCTGGAAAGAGAACAACCTGGTCGGGTTTGCATTCAGCGATGCCCCCAGTGTTGCCAAGGTGATGAGCGAGATTTCGAAGACAGAGATCTTTGACATCCGACTTGGTTACATGGATAACCGGCTTCTCACTGCTGGTGAAGTAAAAGTGCTGGCGGATCTCCCAACACTCCCCATTATGCGTGGGATTCTGTTGGGCACAATCATGGCTTCTGCCACAAAGCTCGTACGCACGCTGGCAGAACCAGCCCGTTCTATGGCTGCAGTTGTCAAAGCCTTCTCTGAAGAAGGGCAGGCTGCTGAGAACGCTGCCTGAGTTAATTAACAAAACCAAAGGCATTCATGCCTGAAAAATTAGGAAAGATTAAAGATAGGAGAATTATAAAATGGCTGATTTAGAAAAAATCATGGATCAACTGAGTGAGTTGACTGTTTTAGAAGCAGCTGAACTCGTCAAGATGTTGGAAGAAAAATGGGGCGTTTCTGCGGCTGCTCCCGTAGCTGCTGTAGCTGCTGCTCCTGCAGGCGCTGCTGAAGAAGTTGAGGAACAGACCGAGTTTGATGTCATCCTCAAGGATGCTGGCCCGAAGAAGATTGAGACCATTAAAGTCATCCGCCAGCTCACCAACATAGGTCTCGTTGATGCCAAGAACATGGCTGAGGCTGCTGACTCAAAGATCCTCGAAGCTGTTGGGAAAGATGTTGCGCAGGACGCCAAGGAAAAACTCGAAACTGCTGGCGCTCAGGTCGAACTTAAATAAGCACAATCCGGTTTTGGTAAAAATAAAGATCCCTGGATTACAATCCAGGGATCTTTTCGTTTATTTAGTAGGAACGTTTGAATTAAAATCCTTCCATCTTGCGGATGACCAGGACCACTTTCCCCTGCACCTGGACCTGGGCAGGATCATCAATAATGATTGGTTTCATTAATGGGTTTGCAGGCTGCAGACGCACGCGCCCATTTTCATGGAAGAAATATTTGAGGGTTGTCTCGTCACGATCTAACAACCATACTGCCACCATTTCACCATTTTCTGCTTGCGTGACTGGGCGCATGACAACGATATCGCCATCGTTGACCATTGCGTCAATCATTGAATCGCCCTGGACTTCAAGTGCGAACAGGTCTTCTGTTTTCTCTCGGGAAGGCAGCAGACTGCGGGCGATGTCAATGCCTGTTTCCTGATCATAGTAGTTGAAATCGGAGGAAGGGACTGGGACAGGTTCGCCAGCCACGATCCGTCCAATAACGGGTACGCTGAACATATCGGTGATCATTTGTGATGTCTGAACGAGATTACCTTCCAGCGTTTTGAGCATACGGATTCCGCGAGAGACATTACTTTCACGCTCAATGAAGTTCATTTCCTCAAGCTGGTTAAGGTAGTAATTAACAACAGAGGTTGAGCTGATATTGGTATTTTCACCGATCTCACGAATGGATGGGGGAAAACCGTTCTTAGATTGGAATTTCTCCAAGAACTTAAGGATCCTTTTATGCCGTTCACCCAATCCTGCTTTCTTTCTTGCCATCATTTCAGGCTCCTTAATCTCAAATCGCTCATTTGTGCTATGAATTATTAATAATGATACACGAACATCCGTTCGGTGTCAAGATGACTATACAACTAAAGAGAATAAAAAAGACGCCCCACAACGGGACGTCTCTACGTATGAATGTTAAATTGCTTGAATATATTGACGCTTATTAGGAGATGTTAGTCTTTCGGGATATCATAGCTTGTTGTGATCTCTGCCGCGCCACGTAATGTGGCTGCCACAGAACAATACTTTTCTTCTGAAAGGGTTATCGCTTGCTCAATATCCTTTTCGGTCAATTCTTCACCTTTGATAATGAATTTCATGTGGATCTTCCGGAAAGTCCAGGGAGGATCGGCATCTTGTTCCGCGCTAACCTGGATTTCCAGGTGCGATAGGGGGATGTGCTTCTTAGAAAGGATGCTGACAACATCCACTGAGATACAGCCAGCTAATGCGGAAAGGATCAATTCTGAGGGTTTCATGCCGCTGTTCTCATCCGGTGTGGACATTACGACAGAATGTCCGGTTGAGTCCGTTGAGACGAATCGTTTACCGCCAGGGATCCATCGTAAGGTGGTTTTTGCTGCCATTATTTCTCCTTTTTCTTAAGAGACTTTACCCATCATTCGGATAAGGTCTGCGATAACAGCACGTTGACTTTCGGGGTTGTCTTTTTGGTCCGGACTTAGCAGGCAGTCATTGGCGACGTCCTGCATGAAACTCAGGCTGGCTGATTGAACTGCGGAACGGATGGCGATGAGCTGCTGCAAGATATCCTTACAATCCCGGTTTTCATCAATCATATTCCGCACGCCGCGCAGCTGACCTTCGATGCGGGCTAAACGGCTGTTGATTTGAGATTTAACCTCTGGGTTCTTTGTTGTTATCATGGTTGGCTTATCTTCTTTCAGACCGCCGGTCTGAATTTCATTTAGCCCGCTCAACGGAATCCACCGGACGAGCCGCAGCTTGATGAGCTGGACTCATTAGAACTCCGGCTGCCATAAGCGGCAATGGTGGAGAGGAGTTTCTGTGTATTCTCAGATTCACACCCGGGACATGCCGGGGAATCAACATTGGGATCTGAAAAACTCATCAGCTTTTCAAATTCCTTGCCGCAATTTAAACAACGATACTCGTAAATAGGCATAGTTAGTTTTCCATCTCGTAATAATGCTATACTAGGGTATAGTATAGTAGGTTTGACTATCGTTGTCAATAAGGAGACGAATAATCCTGGAATGAACCTATCTCCTTTATGGAAGTCATGACTCTGCACCTTGATCTCGCAGTTATTTCAAGGGGGAAAGGAGTTTTTGACAAGCTGGTGTGTATAAATATATACTACATATGGAAATTAAAATTCATTTTGTTTATCTAGAATCCTTTAGAATTAAATAGGAGTGGTGATCATGGAGAATCAAAAGAAAATTGTTGTAATAGGTTTAATCGTTTGTATGGTAGGGGTATTGTTGGGTTTGGTTTTACCCTGGTTCGTTTACCTTGACCTGTTCTCCGTCATGATGGGTGTTGCCGTCATCAGGGGATGGAACTCATTTCTTGTTCTTCTCCCCGGTTTGATATCGATCATTCTTGCCTGGGTTGCATTGCGCAAAGATGATCCCAAGGGATGGTTTTGGGGAACATCTATCTCTGCGGTTCTGACTTTTGTCTGCTCATTATTATTCTGGTTCTTGAATCGTGGCGATGATTTTATGTTGGATGCAAGCCCCCGGATCGGGTTTTGGGTGATGATAATCTCAACGTTGGGTATGATTGGCTTCAGCTTGTGGAGTCTGCTGGCACCAAATTCGTGGCTCAAAGAATCCCAGGAGTCAGCTGAAATTTAATTTCAGAAGACCCCGAGAACAGCTGAATGAACACTGCGTGGACATCGCGATCCACGAGAAGGCTGTCTGTCTCGAAGGTTGCATCAAGGAAATCTGATAGGAAATATATACCGAGAGGTATGAGTTCCTGTTCATTACGATCAATGGTTCTCATTCCATCTTGACACCCAGGTTGATTTTAGTGATAATATTAACATCGAAATATGTTATCGGCTGTGACGAAGGAAAGTAGGCTGGCGGAGGTTGACAGGGCGGTGCGGGCATGACTGAGACCTGCACCCTGCTGAACCCAACCGAAGTTCCCTTCCGAGCTGCTCAGGTGAAAGGTCTTTAGGCATTGGTAGTCTGAGCCGTCCTCCCAACGTTATCTGGGACGCCAATCGCTTTTCATCTGGTTGGTATAGAGTGGGTCGGACAGTGTGCCTGTGCGATCAACAAAGGTGGTACTGCGGTCAATCCCCGTCCTTTTACTGAGGACGGGCTTTTGTTTAAGGTCCCTTGGTCTTATAGGACGATATTTTATTGGATGGAGGTCGTTTGAATGACTGGAAAAGAAACTGAATTAGCTAAATTGGAGCAAATCAAATCGGATGCTCTCGCTGCGCTGGCAGATGTGGCAGATGAAGAGGATCTTGAAGCCTGGCGGGTGGCATACCTCGGGCGGAGTTCTCCCGTGATGGCTGTTTTCAGCGGTATGGCTGACCTGGATAAGGACCTCAGACCGGTGATGGGAAAGGCTGCCAATCAAGTCCGTCAGGCGCTTGAAACTGCATTGGATGAGAAGCAACAGACGCTGAATGAGGGTGCCCTTCGAAAAGCCCTTGAAACGGAGACATTGGATGTGACCATGCCTGGGCGGTCTGTGGAACGCGGCCGGTTGCACCCGC
>Ga0208771_1000796_pt1 | contig 18294 bp, 27 predicted proteins | sample AntAceMetag02UKX_FD_184775 | JGI IMG/M metagenome (GOLD analysis project Ga0208771, IMG submission 184775) | Saline lake microbial communities from Ace Lake, Antarctica - Antarctic Ace Lake Metagenome 02UKX (SPAdes) (version 2) | ecosystem: Environmental > Aquatic > Non-marine Saline and...
ACCGTATTTGAAGACACGGTCAGCTTCGTCCGCCCATGTGATAGTCGCTTCAGGGAACGCATCCCCTTCCGCTACACGCCGTTTGAGAACATCGTCCTCATTCCAGCTTATCCGTACACTTTCATATACGGAGCCGGTGATGTTCCGGGTATTACCGATGAGCTCGTCCACAGTGTCCGGCTCGAAGATCGCCATCCGCGCGACACGGTTGATGAACTCCGGGAAAAGAATTGCCGATTCCGGGGTGTTACTCTGGAAGAACCGAGACCCCTCGCTGGCGGTAATGCCTGCTGACGGAATGGCTCTGGTTACGATCCCGAACCGTTGCATCTGGCGCTCAAAAGCGTCAAGTCCGGTGATCTGTCCGTTCGCATCGCGATCAGACGGGTCGGCCTCTTCCAGAAGAGCGGTCAGGCTCATTTTTCTGTCGGCGGCAGTAGAATACATCTGCGGTGACAGTTTGATGTCCTTGGGGTCGTGACGGACGATTTCGATTCTGTGCCCTTCGGGAAGGGTCAGAACTTTGTCGTCGGCGTCAAAAACCCGAATTTTGATATCTTTATCTTTCATTAGTTAAATCTCCTTAAAGATTCAGGTAGTTACGCCACGTCAGTCCAAACGGACAAGGGCGAGTAGATTGGTTCCGTCGATAGAATAACACAGATGACGACCATTGGAATTATCAGATTTGATAGTCCCGGCGGTTGCCCCACCTATGATTTTCTGTCCGACAGTCGGAGTGGTTCCAGCGACGTAGGGAAGCCAGCAATAGCCTCTCTCCTGAACTGAACACATTCCGTCGGCTTCATATCTGGTGAAGCGTCCGGAAACCTGATAGTCTTCGGCTACATTGGCAACGGTGATACCGGTTCCAACGGTGTAACCGGACGACGGTTTCACAGCATTCCCGACCGCAGAAGCAGTCAGGGCCGTGGCGAAAGTAACAAAGGGTTCCACAAGAATCCCCTCGTAGGCACTTCCTCTAAGCATAGGAATAGTCATTATTAAATCTCCTAAATGGTTGGTTTCCTACTCCGTGGGATTAACCCACTTTATAGGCTTCTGCGGGGACGATTGCGATCTTCGCGGTGGAAGTCGGGATGTCATCCTCGGTTCTGGTTTCCTGTCCGGCAACCAGCTTCGCATCGGCGGCTTTTCTAAAACTGTCGATAGAAGCCTTAATGACGGCTAGATCGGTTTGTTCGGTAAGATAAGCACGCCAGTGCTTCTCATCGAACTCATTTCCGTTGGCGCGGACACCTTCTTTGATGGCCGTCTCAACGAGATCACTCTTGTAGGTCCGGCCCGCTTCGGCTTCCACGGTCAGGGTGGCGATAGCCTCTGCTGAACGAAGTTCCTCGGGGATAGAATCTACGAGAGCGAGTTTGTCTGATATATCGACCTTCAAAGTCGCAAGCGCGTCAGCAATTTCCTGACGGACAGCCTCAACATCTTCAGCACCGTCAACCTTGCGGTCTTCGAGCTTCAGAGTCGGGAATATATCGGATAAACCACGGATAAATTTTACTAACTCTTCCATAGTTTTCTTCTCCTCTCTTTTTGGGTTTCCCTCTGGATCATTAACGACCGGAGGCGTTGGAATTACTGGTGTTTTGTTTAAGACCCTCGTGCCATAAACATATTCAAGGGCTAAAGCGTTTTTGTCCGAAAGTTTCCCCTCGGCGGCGAACTCGCGGGCTTTGTTTACAACCGTTCCTTGCGCGGCGTTCATCGGAACAAGGGAGCTTTCTCTCATCCCGGCTCCGGTGACTTCCGCAACACAAAGAACCTTTTCTCCTTCCTCAGTCTCATATTCGATTCCCGGAAGATGAGGACAATCTCCGGATATAATATCATTTCGACAAATAGAACAGATATATGTACCGGCAGCGCGTCCTTCCATCGGGGCTATTGAAAATCCAATGGAGCCCCGGCGATAAACTCCACCACGGATATTCTTCTCAATATCATCGGTGGTCATATTCCCGAGACCAGTGTTTAGTCCACGCAAAATGTAATAATGACCGAGAACATGAAGACCCTCATATCCTTCCCGGGGAGTGAGCTCTCCACCGAAGGATGAACCGATAGGCATATCAAGGGCTCCCCCTCCAAACATTCCTCCGCCGTGAGCAAGCTGAAGGGCTCGACCGGATTGAAGATCAGATACAAAATTGTCCAAGGATGAGCGAGTCATTCTGGTTGAATATGCGTCCCGGAGTTCGTTGGAAATCCACATAGGAAAGATGAACACATCCTCACGGCTCAGGGTGTCTTTTGAAATCCGGTTGATTGAATCCATCTCGTGATCGGTGAGATTCTCTCCGGAACGGCACTCCTGACTTACTATCTCGGTTGATATGCGGTCCCCATCGCTGTCATCCGCAGCCAACTGGTTGTTTCTGGTAATATCAAAACCTAAGTCGCCGAGATTGGTTTCCCGCGCACGGAAGTTATTCCTTTTCATTTCCAACTCCTTATCAAGTCCTATTTCTAATTTATGTTGATTGAGATGTTCGTTATTATCCCCGGCTTTTGAGAGAGCTTCTATAAGCCCCGCTTTGCTGAGGAGAAGTTCTCCAGAATTGTATTTACCGGCGTTGTCATTTCTTCCGGTTACTTTGCCGCCTTTAACCCAATGGTGAGGAAACTGCTTATCGACGAAAGCCTTCTCTGGTAGTTTTTTCTGGTCAATACTAGACCATCTGGGCTCACGAGGATCAACGGTTGAATTATGAACAAAGAATTCACGACCGACACCGGGACGACTAGCTCTCCTCATTTTTCCCCCACATTCAGAACAGGATATGTCAGCGCAATGACTTTCAGAGGTTTCTTTATGACCACAATCAACGCACTCACAATCATATTCTTCTCTATCGGTCCGATTCTTTTTTGTCATTTTACCTGTTTCCTCCGTCCATCCATACAGGGACGAATTTGCGTGTCTCCGTATCTTCTTCTTCCCTACTTATATCCTTTTTGGCAACTTTTTTCACGATAACGTCTTCCCTCATTTGTTCATCTGGACGAGCCAGCGGTTCAATTATATTAAAAATAGGCATACTATGCTCCTCGCTTTTTCCCAAAATCAGGGATTGATTTAATCTCTTCACAGAAATTGGCGTCGGACTTCAGCCAACTAATCACTCTGTATTTCCGCAGATTAAGAATAGCGATTGATTCCAAGGTCTTAAAGCCCATTCTGGTCAGGGCTAAGAATGATTCCTTGGCCGCAGACTCTCCCCGGTCACGGTCTTGGCTTTTTGTGCAAAACATATCCATTCCTCAATAACAATCCTTTTGCTTCTTCTATTCCGCCGGTTGTCCCGGTCCCGCCTGCATCTCCTCCCCCTTCAACAGCCTCACCGCCACTGGCTCCAAACATAGCAACCTCTTCTCCCTCGGCTGTCTCAGCGTCAATCAACATCGAAGCCGCTGTATCGTGATTGATATATCCGGCGTCACGAATGAATGTTACTCTCTTCGCCTTCATCAGTTCTGCTTCTTCCTGTTGGAATGGTGACTCAGTGGGAATGGGGTCATAAACCAGAGTGGCGTTCCCCTGTATCCCCCTAAGATTAAGGGCGAAGGTTAGCGCATCATTGACTATCCGGCTGGCACACTTCTGGAAACTCTCAACGGTCTTAACCTGTATCTTCCACTGGACAGAGCCATAAGTCTCGGTTATTCCACGATGTTTGTTGATGAAAATGGTGAGGATGTGCATCGCGTTTGCGAGGTTTTTATCAACGGTATCCATGATCGCGCGGGCGTTCGAGCCGAGAGCCTGACTGGGCTCTTTTATATCCACTTTGACAGCATCGGTATGGATGAAAGCGTCGTCAGGGTCTATGTTTGCATATTCCCCTTTTATCAGGGCCATCTGGCTATCCATAAACTCAACGAGTTTCTTTGGATTAGCGAGGATATTTCTCGGGGCGTTCGCCCTGATTACTTCCTCAAGGATAGACACGTCCAGCCGGGGCCAAGCCTGATTGTGGGTTACTCTCTGAAGATCATCCATCATCTGCATTTGAAAGAAGATAATCTGGAGCATAGAGACTATGGGGGAAACACCGATAGGATTCCCAATATCGACATCGAGGGGAACATAATAGAACCCAGCTTTCTCTATTTTCTTCATCCCGGTCATCTGTTGCTGATAAGCGACGTATCTTTCCTGTCCATCTGTCATCAGTTCGGACTTGAACTCCAGAGTCGCGGGGTCCACCGGGACTATATCGAGAATGGTTCTCAGGTCAGGAGCAAGGATAGTCTCACAGGAGGATGCTCCAAGAACAAGAGTAGTTTTATGCAGCGAATCCAAGAAAGCATCAAACCCTCCACGCTCGCGGTTCACGTTAGCAATCACCTCGTTCATTAAATATTCATAGCCCTCTATGTTCTCAGAACCATCAAGGTTTGAACACTTCAGGGACCAGCCGGAAGCACAGAGCCGGAGGAGGGTCCAGATAGCCATTGAAGCGTCAGGATTGAGGTAATGGAGGTTTTTAAGGAGGGTTGTGGTTGGATAAAGCCGGAGGGCGTCAACATCCATATCGAAGATATATTCTCTCTTAGAAACAAAGCCGGAACCGCCCCCATAACTCCCGAGAATAGAAGCTCGGGTGGCCTGTCCGGATTCTATCTTCCCGGCGAGATTCTGTCGCAGAGGAACAGAGCTCTCTTGTTTCTTTGGAGTCTTTTTCTTTGAGGTTATTCGGGAAAATATGTTTTTCATGTGATCCATCCTTTCATTCCACCAATTAAAGCGGTTGTTCCTACACGGGCGTCCTCATCCCGAGGAAGAGGGATGGGACTGAAAGCAAGAGCGAGGGCGTCGGCTCTGTCTGGAGATTTCATTCCCTTTAACTCAGGGTTTCTCCGAAGCTCGTCCTTGCTCAATAGTTTAAGCACTATTTTATTTGCCTTCCTCCTGTAGTCAACCATCGTCCTTTGATAGAGTTGTGATTTTAATACCGGGTCATCCGGAATTGATATCGGTTCATTTGCAAATATATTAGCCAGATAAGCGAACATCTCCGTACCCCAATCATAATAGAAATCAGGGTCTTCAGCTTTCATCCCGAAGTTAATAGGAATAGCCATAAACCCTTCTGCGAGAAGGAGGTCGGTCAAACCCCCACCGACTCCACCGTCGTCAACTTTGATCGGAATTTGCTTCTTTATCTCATATCCTTGAAGCAGAGACTTCACCCTTCCCATACACCACGTTATCCTATCCTTCCCACTATGAATGTGAAAGTCAGCCTTGAACCCATGACGAATAACAATTATAGTCTCATTTTCACCCCTGCGGGCCACGTCTATTCCAACCTCTATGTCCCCACCGGGACCGGTGGTCCGCTGTGACGCGACTTCCACATCTCTCAAACTGATAAGCGTTGTCGTGCTGAGTTCCGGAATCTGTCCCATAACCATTGACTGATAAAAAGGACTGTCTTCCCCGTATGATTTCCTTGCTTGCTCACACGCTTCGTCACTTACATTGTCACTTTCCCAGCCGGTGCAGGTTAAATGATTCCAGTTCGCCGCCTTGTTCGGGTCGAGCGAAACCTGACAAAACTCCCCGATAGGAGCCATAGGAGGAGTTCCGGCAATTAACCACCTTTTGATTCCGCCCTTTCCCCTTAACAGCCGCTCGCCACCTCTCCAGATAGGGTCCGGGATTCCCTTCGCTTCATCAAAGATCAATAAGATGTTCTCGTTGTGCCACCCCTCAAAACTCGCTTCGTCCTTCGTTGAGAAAGCCACCATAAACCACTTGGTTTCCTTCCTTACTTCCAGATACTTCTCCATCATCCGACCACGCAGTTTAGAATGTCTCCCATACCACATCGTCTTAACTTCAGCCCAGAACTGTCTCCACACCTGTCTATCCGTCGATGCGGTTACAACAACAGTACATCTCGGGCCAAACGCAAAGAGAAACCAGATCGCGATCGCGGCTAAAATAAAACTCTTGCCGATCTCATTAGCGGTCTTGACATCCGTCCTTTTATTAGAAAGAACAGACCTCGCTATTCTCTTCTGAAATTCATAAAGAGAAATTCCGAGATTATGCTCAATCCACCAGACCGGATCAGTCCTGCATTTCCAAGCTAAGGCTTTCTCTAAGTTCTCTCTGCTCTTCTGTTTCGCCTGGTAACGCCTCAGATGTGTCGGGAGTAAACTCGGGGAGTGCGCCTTTACTAGCCCGCCTTTTTCCTTTTTGACCATCGCCATCAAATATCTTGGACATTAAATCATCCAAGGTCTCCAATTTGGTTTTATCAATTTTAATGTCATACACATTCTGCCAATCAATAGAAGTGAGTCCTTCCCGGGCGAGATTGCATAAGACAAATATGAGAGCGGTGACATCAGCCGGACGGTTCTTTCTGACGGTCTTGTCGATGACCATCTTCATTGTTCCGTCCGCCTGCTCCTTGCTCTTCCTGTGTTCCTCTTCATAAGTGTATCCAATCGCCCGTTGAAGCATACTTCGCTCCACCGATTCCGCGCTTGACTCAACAAAGGTCTTTGTGGCTCGCTTCAGGTCGTCCTTAATCCATTGCCAACCATCGTCATTCGCCCAATCATAGAGAGTTCTCTTCCCCACCTGAGCGTTCTTACAAGCCTGAGTGAGGTTAAGACCCTTATCCAGCAGGGTGATGACCGCCTTAATCTTGGTCTCGCGCTTCTTGATATCTTTGGGTTTTAGGATTCGTTTCATCTTCCTATTCCTCTTCCTCGGCGGCTCTCATCTTGTTGTGCCAATCCTTTGCCGGACCGCCAATAATCTTCACCATCCGAGAGTTACAGGTAGGACAGACGCCTCGGGCTATCGGAGTGAAATTCTTGGTTACATCCGGGGTGGGATTTTCAACTTCTTTGTGAGCCTGACATTTTAAACAATACATATCCATTTTATCTATCCTCCTACTTTTATTGGTTTTTGGCTACATTTTTACTGATAAGACGATATCGCGGTTGCCAAACAGTCCCCCGCCATCAACTCCAGAGCCCTTGCATCAACATTCTCGCCAGTTATGGGGACCTGACGGACAAGCCGCTCAATCGCACTTTGAATGATAGCGGCTTGATCTTGTGCCATCCTGAATTTTAACGTAACCCAACGCTCATCATCCTCCGGGCGGGTCTCGTCCCCTGACTTATAATCCTCCCAATCGAAGTCTGCGAGATCAATGAGATTCTTTAGTTCGTCCTCGGGATATGGGAGCAGTTCGGCGAGGTCGGCGAAATCAACTTCATCGGCGAGCCCTTTGATAAGGTCCGCCTTTTTAATAGTATCGGCTTCCCCGTGCAACTCATTCATCAAAATCGTAAGTTGTTTTGCAGCAGAATCAGAAACAACCCCTAAATTCTTGACGGCTATCTTCCCTTTGGGGATTTTGTGGTCCTTCTCGGGAGTTGTAAAAATATCAATTCCCTCGGCGTGAATCTCCCTCATAGCCCTGTACCTGTGTTCGCCGTCCAGAATTTCGAGTTTGTCCCCCACCTCTCGGACAAGTACAGGCATAACGAAGCCAAACTTCTCTATGCTACGCTTTTCTCGTAAATAAATAAAATCACTTTGTTCGTTCGGATTCCACTCGTTCGGCTCCAACTTACTTATCAAAACCAGTTCTTCCATTCCTTTTTTTTCTGTCATGTCTTCATCCTTTTATTTTGAAATTATGTTCCGGCTTTCATCAAAACGCCTGTCAAATTCGTTGTACTTATAATCTGGAAGTCCTGATATAGTTCTCTGGAGTTTATCAAAGTCATATCCATTGGTTACAATCTCATCGTAATCATCCCACTTAATTCCCCGATGACCCCATATCCTCGTCATTTCCCACTCCCACTTCAAATAATACAATATTTCTATCTGATTGCGCTGTTCATAGTGGATATTGCGAGACATCCATTTTCTCATAACATCATCTGTAACGGCGCGGCTGGCTCCAAACTTCTGATTTTGTAACCATGTGCTACTGTCTATCGTGTAGAAAGGATACCTATCAACCGGCTTTATAGATGACATCCCCAACCCGTGAACTCTCACCTTGTCCTGAGTCCGATAAAACACATAGTCCAGATAAGCCTTCTTCTGTTTCTCGTTCAGCATCATCCCGGCGACTCCCCCGATCCCGATATAATCATAGTCTCGGACCATATCGTCGAGAAGTTGCCGGTGGTCTGACGCATATTCTGAATAGTGATAAACGGGAATGGGGTTATATCCGAGAGTCTCCAGTGTCTTCTGGTTTTTTTGAGACTCTTTCAGATCGTGGGAATCAAGATTAAAACATCGAAACATCTTTCCGCAGAATGACTTCTTTTTGAACTGGTCGAGAAACTTGATATAATCCTGTAACTTGATGTGTTTATATGCGACTCTCGCAGAGAACCCGCCTGAATCGACTATAACCGATTTGTCCTTCCTCTTATCCTCAAAGATTCTGGGGGGCTTAGACAGAAAGAACAGGCTCGCCATATATCGTTTGGCGGGTGATCGTGATAACATCTTTGTGAAAGGATTTTGCTCAAATCCAGCAAAAAAATATCTTATTGTCTCTCTCCCAATGGGTTATGACTTATCCCTTACTACCGTTTATCTCAATACAATGCTGACAAGTCCCACACGGTTCCGGACCTCGACCATAACACGACCAGACCATCGAGATATCAATCCGGTTTCTCTTGCAATATTCGATGAGTTGTTTCTTGGTATAATTCGCCACCGGGGAACTGATATCATATCTCACCGGAGTTGTTGGGGTGGACATCCCAAATGACAGAGACGTTTCCATCGCCTTGAAGAACTTGGGACAGCAATCGCCGTGAGTATTGTATTCTCCGCCGGGGAGTTCTTCCTTGTGGGTCGCCAAAAGAAACCGCGTTGACGGATTCCTTCGATTGTATGTTGCAACGGCGGCGACAGTGAGAAGATATATATTTCTCCCCGGGAGAAAGAGTGCATCCTTGTTGGAGGGGTCATTCACCTTCACTGTATCCCCATAGAAAACCCACCCGCTCTCTTCTGGGACGATATTCTCGTAATCCCATACACATAGTCGCCTAACCTTACAGCGATACTTCAAAGCCCAATGATTGACCGATCTATATTCCATCGTGGCGGCGGCTTGTTTGTAGTCAATAAAGATCAACTCAAAATTGTCGTCAATGGCGATTTCGGGACCCTTGGAAAGCATATCGAGGGCAGCAACTGAGTCGAGACCGCCGGAAAAAAGAAAATATGTTTTCACTTATCGCCCTCCTTGTTGAATTCTTTCTGCACTGGTCGAGCCATTATTATGACTTGTGCCTGATGAACTGCTAATTTGAATTCATCGTGTTCATCAAAATGTAATTTTGGGAGTTTGACAAACTCATTATAAACATCGGCTAATAAATCAACAACTTTCCGTTCCTGTTTGTCTAATAACATTCTTCAACTTCCTTTAAATTTAACCACTTCACTCTGTTCTTCTCTAAGTTCTCAAACGTGAGTTCACTCTCCGGGACAACCAAGGTTTCCCCCACCCCCCATTGAATCACCCCGACTCCTTGGTCGGTGTTTATAACTTGCATCAAGAGAAGGTCTCGCGCCCGCATCCGAACCCACGCTTTCCAGACATCACCATTCCAACTCTTTACAACCGGTTCCGGGATTATCTGCGACTCTTTCAAGATGGGATTGCAGTCGTGGACGACGATGGTTCCTTCGTGATTTATAACGTGCAAAGCATTTTCGATGTCTATCTGAGCTTGGTCAGCGTGATGAAGTCCGTCGATAAACACAATATCAAACATATCCCAGTTCTGCTCGAAGAACGCATCCGACGTCATCTTATAAAATTCATTTGACGAGGTTACCGAGTGCCAGAGTGGGTCCGGGTCAACCCCAACCTTGAACTCGCACTCAATCTTAGAGAGACAGTCATCCTTCTGGGTTCCTATCTCGAGATAACGGGTCATCCCATATTGTCTAATCAGTCGGTTGATAATATCCCATCTCTTCACTCTTCATCTCCTATTCGTTGTTTGGCTATCTTGAAATATTGGAGGTCTTTCTCTATTCCAACAAAGTTTCTGTTGAGTCTCTTGCACGCTACTCCTGTTGTTCCGTCTGAAAATTATATTCATAAACCTTCTTAATCCATTTATAGAACGCATCGTCAGTCATTGTGTGTTTTGCAAAATTACAATACTTACAGCACGGTACACTATTCTCATCTGTATATCCTAATGAGCTATCCACCCTATCAATGCCGTTACATTTAAGTATGTGATTTGATAGACGTTTCCCCTTTTTGCTTTCATTCAGCCTATCCTCAATTTCTTTTGAATGCTCTAATCCACAATATTTACATGGAGATTTGCTCAATTCAGAAAATAACTCAAATGATATAATTTTAGAAAAACCAAGTTTTCTATTTCTTCGTTTCAGATGCGAATACTGAACCTTCAAAAGTGCCATCTCCCTATCTTCGTATAATCCGTATTGATTCCCTTTCCTTGCAAGGAACTCCGCTTTAAGACACCCACAACTATTTGATTTACCAGAAGATAGGTTGTCACCTATAACTACCTTCTCATTCCCACAGTCACATTTGCATAACCACAAATGTTTTCCTCTATGGTCTCTTCCCTTATGGCTAATAACTTTTAGTCTGCCATATCTATCACCAGTTCTATCTTTAAATTTTGGCATTTTATGTGCTCCTTTAATCTATTTACACCAAGATTGAAATATTTAGAATCTTTTTCTATTCCTATCATGTTTCTATTTAAATTAGCACAAGCAACGCCTGTTGTCAATGAACCAAATGTGAAGTCAAGAACCGTCTCTCCTTCGTTGGTATATGTCTTGATTAGGTATTCCATTAGGGCTACTGGCTTTTGGGTGGGGTGGATGGTTCTTTCTTTGCCGTGGCAGATAGGAAGCCTTATTACTCCATTATTATACTCCGAATTGAATACTGGCTTGCTTTTCTTCACAAAGCTAAAAGCATATTCTGTTGCATTGGATAAAAAATTCAACTTACTGTTCAATGGAACGGGGTTTGTTTTGTCCCATCTTATAATTCTTGGTTGTTTGAATTTATTAAAACTACTTAAAACAGACCCCGAGGCCCATATATCATAAAATAATACAACAACTCCACCATCACGAAGTATCCTATGACAATTAGAAGCTATAATATCTAAGTCCAGTCCCTTATTGTCCCATTCGCCAAATTGCAAAGAGATAGATTTATACTTATCTAACTTTGAGTTACTGATTCCGCTATCTCTGCTTATCCCATACGGAGGGTCAGCCATTACCATATCGACTGAACCACTCGGGATATCCTTCATTTCATCTAAACAATCGCCGTGAATTAGTTTTATTGAATCATTGAGGTTGATAGTAGGATAACGTTTCATCAAGTCCATCCTCCAATGATTTGAAGTTCATATTGTATCTGTCTTTTATTTTCTCGTTTGATATGTCGAATATGTGGATATCACCTTCAAGAACTGGCTTATATTCTATTGCCGCTCTCTTCCCTATCTTGTTCTCCATCATAACCAACATCTCATTCAGACTTATTTTAATCCCAGAGGCGCAGTTATAAACCTCAGGAAGTCCGAAAGTCCCTTCCATAGCCCTGATATTTGCTTCCACTACATCCCCGACGAAGGTGAACGACCGCTGTTGAGTTCCATCACCGTGTATTATTATCGGCTCTCCACGCCATATCTTGTGAGCCCAGATAGCAATAACCCCACCCCGGTCCTGAGAATAGTCCTGCCAAGGGCCATAAACGTGGAAATATCTGAGGATGATTGTATTGAGATTTATAAAATCGACATATCTCTCCCCGGCTAACTTGGAAACTCCATAATATGAACACGGGTTCAGGGGGTGTTTCTCGGTCTGGGGGGATTCTTGGATGTACCCATAAACTGAACCGGTCGAAGCGTGGATGAATTTCTCTATCCCATATTCTTTAGCCAGAAGCATAAGGTTCAGGGTTCCCTTTGCATTTACATCACAATCTTCCCGGGGGTCCCGGAGACAGATATTCTTCTTTGATGCGGCTTGGTTAAATATGACATCTGGCTTGAAACTGGACAATATAAAACCAACAGCCATCGGGTTCCTTATATCTCCAGTTTGAAAAATAAACCTATCATATTTACTGGATAAATAATTGATGGTGTCGGTCCTTCCAGCCGACATATCGTCGAGACCATAAACGCTATGTCCCTCTTTTAGGAGCCGATCACACAAATTAAATCCTATAAATCCCGCCGCTCCGGTAACTAAACATCTCATCTCATCTCTCCTATTATATTCAAAAACTTATATTCCGGGCGTTTCCGGAAAATGAGCCTATCCCCGAGCCCCGGAAAATCATCCCATCTATTATGAAAGTTTGGCTGATAGTCAGAGAGTTCGATCGACATCTGCTTCGCCTTATTCTCCGCTTCAGCAAGAAGTTTTCTAACCTCGATATCGTGAGGGGTGTCCTCTTGGAACATATCGTTCACAAGCCGGATTGCTTCACAGGGGCTTCGCATCGGGTTCGCGTTATTCATGCTCATAGAAGTTTCCCGGTTCCGTGTTGACGAATCTCGAAATAGCCGTGGTGAAGGGTGTCGCTGTAATCGAAATAATGAGGGACAGGAAAAGACAACGTCCATCGGACGAAATCGAAACTTAACTGGTCTCTATATGAACCATTAGAAACTTCCCCCCACCACATCTCGTTAAACTCCGAAACAAACTTATTATTGCGGCGCCCGATTATCCCGCAGGCTGATAGCCCATAGTTGTCAGGAAATCCGGCGTTCCGATATCTATCCATCTGCGGAGTTACATTCTCCGGTGTATCAATGCGCTCCCGGATGATGATCTCCGCTTCCTTGTAAATAGAGGTCCTGCAGGGGTGTTTCATCATATTGAAATCCACGCTGAAGTTCATAAACTGTTCTGCAAACTCGTTGAGGTCTCCGGCTGGTCTTATCTGTCCCCCGATCATCAGGCTATAGTCATATTCAGGAACAAAGAGATGGGAATTTATATAAACATATCTTGCGAGGAGATGGTTGGGGAGATTGTAAAGAAACTTTACCTGACGGGGTTCCCATCCACAAAAGTCGATATCCTTGTTATTTGTAAAAACGATATAATCCCAACCGGGGGTTTTGAATGGTTCCCTCATCTGGTCATACTTTCCGAAGTTGATTGTATAAACACACTTTTTCATTTCCAATCCGGGGTCCACCATGCGCCGGCCTCCTTCTTTTTGTCTATGTCAACAATAGCTTCGTCCATATCCTTCCAATCCTCCTTGAAAAACTTCTCATAGAAATCGAGTTGTTTCTTCCTTCTACAAGTCGCCATCTGTTCCAACCCACAGTTCTTTTGAGGACACCACTTGCACTTCTCCGTCACTTGATTGCCGCCAGAAATTCAGACCGAACGGGAGTGTTCTCTTTAAATATCCCACGAACAGCGTTGGTAACCATAGTTGAGTTTTGTTTTGATACACCTCGAATTCTCATACACATATGCACAGCCTCTACAACTACCATACATCCGAGGGGGTCAAGATATCTCATAATAGAATCGGCGATCTGGGTGGTCAAACGCTCCTGTATCTGAAGTCGTTTTGCGAACATATCCACCAATCTCGCCAATTTAGATATCCCGACTATTCTTTGACCGGGGATATATCCAATATGACATCGACCAGTAAAAGGCATTGCGTGATGTTCACACATAGAAGCTAAGTCGATATCGCGCAAAACAATTAACTCGCTCGACTCACTCTTAAAAGTTACACCGAGATATTCTCCGGGGTCTTTCCCATAACCAGAATAAAGTTCACTCCAACTCTTGATTATTCTCTTTGGGGTGTCCAGAAGGCCCTCTCGGTCAGGGTTTTCCCCGATATGGATTAACATATCCCTTATTGCTATTGCGTGACTGGTAAGGATAGGATCAAAGCCGGATTTTGCACTCATCATAATATTCCTAAAAGTTTATGTGTTTGAACAGAGAGCCGCCACTCGGGATGAAGTTCAATCCACTCAAGACAAAAGTGGAGAGAAACCTTTTCTTTATCAACATCAACCGGAGATGCCAGCCGTGGTCCCTTATATCCCAGAATGTCAAGCCCCCGGTCGAACATCTCAAGGTCGGTCCCATAAACGATAGGACACCTCACTTCATCTGCTGTATCAACGAAATATTGTTCCCACTGAACCCCCATCTTTGGAGAAAAAGTAACATAATCAACCATCTTGAGAATGAGAGGGACCAAAGGATGTGTGCTCGTCCCATTGGTCTCAAGATATATCTTAGCGTCAGGAATGGAAGACAGGATGGTTGTTATGAGGGCATATAACTGCTTGGGCTGGTGAAACGGCTCTCCGCCGGTGATGCAGATGTTTGGATTTGTTCCCCTGAGTTCGTTGACAGTGACGAGAATTTCCCGGGGGGAAATAACCTTAGCTTCGTCCGAATCGGTCTCATCACAGAATGAACAGTGGAGGTTACACCCCCACAACCTGATAAAAGTCATCGGGATTCCAGTGTTTAAACCCTCCCCCTGAATTGATGTGAATATCGAATCGAGTTCAATCTCTGTTTCTTCTCCCGGTCGTCCTATATTAAAAGCTGACATATTATTCTCCTGTATAAGTTGCGCTCGCTTCCGGTGATTCCCAGACAGTGACACTCACCAACTGAAGGTCACGACCAATCTCCCGGGAATGTTCAATTATATCTAAGGCGAACTGGTTGTAAAGCCACACTGAGACGTTTTCTGCCGTCGGAACCTTCAACCCCTTAATGTCATTCAAGTGGCGATGGTCAGGAAGAATATCCTTCATCATCTTTTTAACAGAATGGAAATCAACCAGTATTCCATCCAGAGGATCAGGACAGCCGGAAATCTTAACAGAGACCCTCCAAGTGTGTCCGTGAAGTTGTGAACATGGTCCACGATGACCAACGAGAGTGTGAGAAGCAGCAAAGCTTCCCTCCACGTTCAAAATTACATTCATATCTTTTTCTCCTATGGGGGCTTCCCATATTTGTAGTCCGGGATAGCGAGCCTTTATCATTGAGACCGCTTTCCTCAGCCGACCGACGACGGCTTGGTGTGATATCCCGCAGAAGTGTCCGATCCTTCGATGAGTAAACCCCTGAAGAATCAGGTTAAGGGTCATAATATTCTTATCTTCCTTATACCTGTCCTTCAGGGGCGACTTGAGCCACCTCACTTGCATTTCGTCGGAATTGATTAGTTCCGCAACAGCTTGGAACCGGAAATTGTTCTGGTGTTTCTGAAATATCTTTCCGATTATCTTTATGTCGTCATTAAGGGACACTATTTCGGACCCCGACGACTCTGGGACAAATGTCCGCAGTCATAAATCCACTCACAGCCACAGGCGAGAATAATAGTTGTGTATCTTATTTCCTTCAGGGCTTGTTTCCCGTGGATGGAACAAACGAAAGATAATCCGGCGTTGAGAGAAAGTGCGACGATTGGTGCAGAGGTGGGCTCCACTTCTTCCGGTTTCTCTTCCGGAGAATCAGGAAAAGACGGGGGAATTTCTTCTGAAAGTTCCGCAGCTTCTTTCTCCATCAGTTGATCGAGCTTTTCTTTCGCGTTCTGCATTGCTTCTTCGTTCAGGTCGGATTTCTTTTTTTTGGACATAATCGTCCCTCCTTTTTTTTGGGAATAATTGATTAAATAAATCGGTGAGAAAAGCCATTGAAAAAAACACAATGAACGCGGGAAAACAAGATGCGATGAGGATGAGAATATATAAAAGTTTTTTCATTGTTATCCTACCCTAAGCCTAAAGCGGCAACTTGTCAACCTTTTTATTATATTTATTATAATTTTTATATTTAGGAGCGTCGAGTGGAATCCCGGCTCTCTTCCTTGCATTGACAAAGCCCCTATTCCTATTCAACTCCCAATGTTTCTCACAGAAAAACTTACTACCAGCAGCGATCGGCTGACCACAAATAGTGCATCTTCCGGCGGCGGTCTGTTTCAACTGCCACCTTCTCTGTTTTGATATTTTCTTCATTTTTTCCTCTCCGGTGGATATGGTTTAATGGTTATCCCATCCAAGCGGGACTTATGTTTGTATCCGGCGCGGCACATTGAAACATCAACATTGATTATCCGCTGACACTCCATAATCCCGTCGCCCCAACAGCAGCAGCCCTCCTTATAGAGCCCACCGAACGCCGAGTGGTCGATATAATCCTTAACCATCTTCGCTATGTTCGGAGTCTCGGGGATAGCCGACAGGAGTGGAAGATTATCAAGCTCTGAAATCAGAGATCGAATTATCCCATCATAGTCTTTCAAGGAAACAATACACAGACCGGAGTGATAATAATATCCGGCGGCGGGACCGGCCAGTTTCCGACAAGAGTGAGCATCCTTCGCTATGAACAACATGGAAGTCCGGGACTGTTCAATCCCGAACATAGATGGTTCATCGTGGACGACAGCCCGAAACCAATGTCCTCTAAATATTCCCTCGACGTCTCCATCCCTCGGATGTCGCTTGGTTATTATCATTCTCCCCCCCTTTTTTAACACCACTTTAATTATTTCCGCTGCTGACAGGTTCAATTTAGATTCCGAGGACCACTCTTCCTCTGCGAGTTTCCCGGCTTCAAATAATTCTCCGGCGCCAATTCTGGCGTCCTCTTTAGAATGAGCCTTCACCCTGACAGTGGCGGTCTCAAATCTTGTTCTCAACAAGGTCACTTCATAGTTTTTCATTCTGAAATTCACAACATTCCTCCTTTAAAGAACGGGACGGTCGGTGCCTTACACCGAGACGGCCTGAGAACCGTTACCCGGATTAAGTCCGCCCCGCTCTATTTGATTTTCCTTGTGATTTCGGTCAGCCGGTCCAGAACATCCTTATACGCTGGATTAGTCGGCCCTGCTCCTGTTTGTGCCATGTGCTTGAGGTATTGCCTCAGTCTTTTTAGCCGCTTTTCCAGGGTGGTTATTCTCTTGCGGAGTTTGGCGTTATCTGGCTTCAATATAGCGTCTATTAGCTGGATCCATCCCGGCGTTAGTTTGTTTATTGCGTCCATTTCTTTTTGGATGTCCCAGTTATCGGGGCTATCATTGGTTTGGACTGCGTTTAGTGGGCCTGTTATTTCCATTACTCACTCTCCTTCATTTCTACATAGTCAGGCATGGTCGGGGTCTTGTGCTTGCGCACCCAAGCTCCAGAGAGGTTGCCGTAGTCATCCCCATACATCCGGGGGCAAGTTACCCATATTACCTTAGTCATCTGCTTGTATCCGTATCGGCCTGACCATCTAACATCGCCGGGAAGTTCCTCGAGACAAGTTACATGGGGAACATACGCTTCAAGGTATTTGCCAGCGGGTGTTATCTCCACCGGAAACGCAACGAACCCAGGCAGGCAGTCGGCTGATGGGTCGGGGGTGGCGGGCTTTATTGGAGCTATGTATATGTAAGTCCCCTGTGTAAACCCATCTCGGGGTGACATCACCCAAAACTCCCCATCCCATCTCTTATCTCCATATTCTGTCATTTCCTCATCCTTCCCCCACTTCCTTCTCAAGCGGAACTTGGTTTTGTCGTAGGGGGGGATTACTTCAACGTGGCTAGGGTTAATTAATGAACCACCAAATCTATAATATCCAGATATGGGGTCGTTTTTTACTACAAATATCCTACCAAGATGATCCCCATACCAATCGCATACTCCTCCCCCCTTTATCCTCACGGCCAGGACAGGCTCAAGTGGTTCTTCTGGCAGTGTCCCTTCTCCTCCGCACTTGTCGCAGATTCTTTTTCCTTCTTTCATCTTATCCCTCCTGTTTGGTTAGCTCTATTCATTTTGCTTGCTCCTCCGTGTCGTGGATTGCTTTTCCCAGTTCTCTGTGTCATCTGTTCAAGTGGTTATCATCATTTTTGATCCATATTATTATAATCACTATTAAGAATATAATCCCTATAAATAACACCATCGTTCACTCTCCTATTTCCGCCACCATTTCACGAAGCACAAGACTGCGACAAACTGCGTTATTACTAAAAAAATTACAATTATTTGATCTCCGCTGGTCATATTAACCTCGCTACGATGTTATCTCCGACGTTGTTGCGGAACTCTGTTTCTCTATTCATGGCTGGATCTCCTTTTTCCACGAATTAAGCATCCCCTCTGCATCATTTAGCATGATCGCCAGTAAGTCACGAATCG
>Ga0208771_1000800_pt1 | contig 18230 bp, 13 predicted proteins | sample AntAceMetag02UKX_FD_184775 | JGI IMG/M metagenome (GOLD analysis project Ga0208771, IMG submission 184775) | Saline lake microbial communities from Ace Lake, Antarctica - Antarctic Ace Lake Metagenome 02UKX (SPAdes) (version 2) | ecosystem: Environmental > Aquatic > Non-marine Saline and...
AAGAGTACAAATCATAGGAGCAATCATGAAAAAAATAAAATTCTTATTACTTTTAACCTTATTCTTGTTCTCTTGCCTTTCAGCAGAGATTATTTCAGTAGATCTTCCTAAAAAAGAAGCTGTAGAGTTAACACCCTACGCTTCATTTGATTTTGCTGACATAAATGAATCATCAGCTATCGTGAAAAGTCGTGTTTGGGATGATGTATATTGGACATTAAACGATTCAGGGTGTAACAACCGCATTTTCCCATTTAACAGCAAAGGTGAATTGTACAGGGCAGAATGGTACAAAGAAAAAGATGGTGGCATATTTATCGGCAATGTTATAAATATCGATTGGGAAGAGATGGCAATTGATAATGATGGCAATCTTTATATTTGTGATACCGGCAATAATTTTAACACCAGAAAAGATCTGGCAATTCATGTTATAAAAGATCCCTTTCCTTATGCAACTGGAAATACAACATCTTTCCAAACAATAAACTTCTATTATCCTGAACAAAAAGAATTTCCAGCTGTTCCAAATAACTATGATTGCGAAGCTGTTTTCTGGGCAAATGATAATTTGTATCTACTAACTAAACACCGTGCAAATGAACAAACACATCTATATCGTTTTGACAGTTTAGATCAACTAAAGATCAATCCTGTTACCAGAATTGGAACATTTGAAATTGGCGGGATGGTAACTGCTGCTGATGCATCAATTGACGGAACAAAACTGGCTGTTTTAACTTACGATAATATTTGGGTTTTCGAAGCTGATGATGGAGATTATTTTAATGGTAAGATAAGCTGGCTTCCAATTACTGCAAATCAATGCGAAGCTGTATGTTTTGATGGAGACGATCTTATTATCACGAATGAACAGATGCAACTTTTCAGGCTTCCAGTAACTGAGTTTATTCCGGTTAATTAATGAAAAAAGTTCTTCTTCTACTTTTTCTATTCTTATCTGTTCTACTTTTTTGTAAAACAACTAATAATTATAAAATTGCAATTGGAGAAGATGTTTATTATTCAACATTCAGCACAGATACAACAGATTCACCGATTTTATATATTTACAGACACGAAGTGGAAGAGCAGATAAATTATTACAATTTAGATGGAGTAACACAGAAATATACTCATAAAGACAGTACAAGAAATATCGATCTTACAGCAATTAAATATGGGAAAAATATAATCTTAAAAGGGAGCTTTGAACAAAAAGTTATCGATACAATTGTAAAACTTGATGATGCTCCATGGAAACAATCGATGTCATATTCGTTATCAGAATTTGCTCTTGGTGATGAAGAAAAGATAGAATACTGGATCGTTCGTCTTGATAAATTCAAAGGTCAGAAAATGCAGGCAGAAAAAACAGGCATCGAAGAAATTACAATTGCAGGAAAACAATATAACGCTCTAAAAGTTAAAATTAGCGCCACAGGACTTCGTTCTAAGTTCTGGTCTGGTCATTACTGGTTTCGCTCTTCCGATGGCTTATTTTTAAGATATGAGGGATTGAATGGACTTCCTGGCTCTATAAAAACAATTATAGAATTTAATGAGAAGGAGTAGCAAATGGAGATTTCTAAAATCAAACATTTTTCTGTGATCTTAAACCCAATAGCCGGGAAAGGAAATGCTATAAAAAAGCTTCCGATCATAAAACAATTTTTCAAAGATAATAATTTAAATTATGAGATCCATATAACTGAAAGTATCGGTCATGCAATAGTTTTAGCAGAAGAATTATGTAAGAATTCACAAACTGCAGTTATTGCTGCTGGTGGAGACGGTACAACAAATGAGGTCATCAATGGATTAATGCATGCTAAAAACAAAAATCCCGAATTTACTCCGGTTTTTGGAGTACTGGCAATTGGGCGTGGAAATGATTTTGCTTTTGGTGCCGGTGTTCCTGATACAATTGAAGGTTGTTTGAAAGCACTCATTGAAGGAGATATCAAAGCAATGGATGTTGGTTTAATAAAAGGTGGAGATTATCCTGCTGGAAGATATTTCGGAAACGGTATCGGTGTTGGTTTTGATACGATCGTTGGATTAGAAGCAGCCAAAATGAAGCATATTCACGGTGCTGCCGGTTATATGATAGGGGCGTTAAAAACAATAATAACCTATCCAGCTGTTCCTGAAATAGAAATGGAGATCAATGGTGAAATAGACGTTTATACTCCAGCACTAGTTTCTATAATGAATGGTCGCAGAATGGGAGGTGCTTTTTTTATGGCTCCTGATGGGAAGAACAATGACGGTCTTTTAAATCTGTGTATTACCCAGCAGGGAACACGTCTAAAACTGTTACAAACAATGTTTCATTATACAAAAGGAACTCAAGAGCAGCTTGATAACACAAAAACTGCTCTCATCTCATCTATTACACTTAAAGCAATAAAAGGTGGAATGGCTATTCATGCGGACGGAGAAACAATTTGTGAGAATGGCAAATTATTAGAGATAAGCTGTATTCCTGATGCGTTAAATATTATAAAGGAAAATTAATTTGAAGCTTTCCGGCAAAATTTCGGCAAGTATAATTCACATATTTTTACGTACAATTTGCAAAGTAGATTCTCATGAATTAAGAAAGATACCATTAAAAGGTCCCTATATTGTGGCAATTAATCATACAAATTTTTTAGAAGTACCAATGATATTTACTCATCTACAACCGAGAAAAACTGTCGGGATTGCTAAAAAGGAGACATGGAAGGGAGGATTACGGAAATGCTTAGCCACAAAATGGGAAGCTATTCCAATTGATCGTGAAGGTCTCACTATTGAAACATTCCGTCGTTCGAGAAAAGCACTTAATGATGGATATTTCCTGATTATTGCCCCGGAAGGAACACGTAATATTGATGGGAAACTTCTCCAGGGAAAACCAGGAGTTATCAGCATAGCATTGCGTTCCAATGTTCCTATTATCCCTGTAGCACATTTTGGTGGTGAAGATATAATTAATAATTTAAAATCATTAAAACGAACAAAATTTACATTTAAAGTTGGAACTCCCATCATTCTTCATCCCGAAAGTAAGGCAGATCAAGACAAACGTAAATATTTTACAGATCAATTGATGTACAGGATTGCAGAGCTCCTTCCCCAAGAATATCGAGGAGTTTACAGTAATTTAAAAAATATTAGAAACGATGAGATAATAGAAGTTTTGTTGAAAGGATAAAAACACTATAACTATGCTTCGCATCACTCTGTATGACACGAGCGAAGCTAAAGGATAAGTGCGAAAGTACAAGAGTGCCTGAGTAGTAACAACCGATGTACTCTTTACATAAATCAAAAATACTTATGACTTCGTTTGTTCGTTGCTCACAAGCCAAAGTATATGTGTTTGCTAAGAAAAGATGAAAGATTAGCAGAACAAATCTCGTCGTTGAATCGTTTTATAGAATAGCAAGAAGAGAAGCATTGTTTCACGATAAATCATGAAGCCAATGCAATAAAAGCCGATTCTTAAAGCATGAAATTTATTGACAATTAACAAAGAGAAAATATTTATCAAAGTGTAAAAATTACTTGAGAGAAAACAATTAGAAAAAACAGGAGAATGACAGATATTGAGAGAGGATAGTTTTCAGCGTTGAAACAAAGTGCAAAAAAGAAAATATATTAGAGTTATTGCGAACAATGAAGTTGGAGTTATGACGAATCTTTTTAGTGTAACTATAGGTTAGTTATGTGTACATTTTATAAAGGCGCAACGTGCATATGTTAAGTAAAACTCCGCTTCGCTCTCGTTTAACTTAATGAATCCGGCGAAGATTCACCTGTCCGCTTGCTCAGCTTCACTTAACATGCGTATCTGTGTATCGCAATTGAGCAAGCTCAAAACTCAACATTGCATACGCCGGATCCATTATATCGCATTAGAAAATTTATAAAGATTGATGTTAAAATTTATAATTTAAAGATTGTATTCTAAAATTAAGATAAAATTATAATTGGAGATTATTATGAAATTAAGAATCTTGAAATTTACTTTTTGCTTTTTATTTTTCAATTTACTTTGGGCACAGGATACATGGATAAGAACATATAATCCGTTTACTATAGCAGATTACTATAAAGTGGAAGATGTTGCTATATGCCAAGATAGCGGTTACGCCGTAAATGGCTACTATGATTACGATGATTTGATGGGATATGAAGAACGCTGGGGGTTTTTAATAAAAACAGATAACGACAGTAATTTACTTTGGGCAAAAAAGGATACTGTAAGTTTTATGTCCGAAAGTGAGTCTGATGCATTTATAGAAATTGATGATGGAGGTTTTATCTCAACCGTTTCTAATATATGGGGAGGAACTGCTCTCATAAAGAGAGATTGTAATGGGAATAGAGAATGGGTTATTGATGGAGCAGATTTGTATGTGGATTCAATGGAAAAAACAAACGATGGATATATTATTCTCGGTGGTAGATATAACACTTTTCCAACTTTAAGAAAGATTACTCAACAAGGTGAAATAATGTGGACACAAGATTATTACTTAAGTGGAAGCGGTAGTGGTAAAGTAAAATCTGTTGTCCAAACCACAGATGGAGGATTTGCTGCTACTGGATATACCAGCGGTAATGGTGGTGATATATTTGTATTAAAAACAGATAGTAACGGTGACTCTTTATGGAGTGAAACTTATGATGGAATTGGAGATTATGACGAAGGTAATTGTATTGTCGAGGATAATAACTCCAATTTAATGATAACAGGCAAACTCCATATTCCCAATATAGTTGGATTTCTTTGGTATATAGATTCTGAAGGAAATACAATTTGGACGCAAGAAGTTGATGGTTATAACCCATTTTCCGTTATATCTCTTCCTGATAACTCTTTTGTTCATTATTGTTATACTGGTAGTAATCATACAAATATCTATAAGTTTGATACAGAACATAACATAGAATGGGAAAGTGTGTTTAATAGTAATGTTGCAATTGGTGATAGATGCATAATACTTTTAGATGATGGTGGCTTTATTTGTGGATTAAGAAATGTTATTAGCTCACCTAACATTGGTTTGGCAAAATTAGATAGCATTGGTCAGGTAACATCAACTGATGAATTTATAATACACAACATTGATTATAGATTATCAAATTATCCAAATCCCTTTAATCCTTTTACATTGATTCAGTTTACTTTACCAGATGATGTTGAAAATCCTGTAGTTGAAATTTTTAATATTAAAGGACAAAAAATTAAAACATTGGCTAATAATGAATTAACAAAAGGGAAACATTCAACTATCTGGAATGGTGATGATGAATTTGGAAAACCTGTAAGTTCTGGAGTTTATTTCTATAAATTGAATGTTAATGGTAAAACTGAATCAGTGAAAAAATGTTTGCTTTTGAAATGAAATTGATGCTGCTAACAAGCGCACCCAAATTAAACGAGAAGAAAAGCTGAAAGAACTTGGTGTGGCACGCCGCCGTTAGTGGCATTAAAATTCAATAGATTAAGGAGAAATATGAAACATTTTACAGTATTGTTAATTTTATTACTCTTGCTTTCATGTACTAGTAATATAAATATAATCACAGTATCAAAGAATAATCCGGGAAACAAGTGGTCAAAAGGAACTAAGGCTTTTCAAGAAGCAACCGAAGAATGGAATCTGGAGGGAATAACGGGCATCACTTTTGTTGTGACGGATATAGATAGCGATGATTTACCAGATTTACTTATACGAAATTACGGAGCACCCCACAAAGGAAAGCAAGGAAATTGGATTCTCCGAAATACAGGAAACGGTACATTTGAAGATTTTACGGAACAATCAGGATTAGCAGTCGTATTCCCAGACGCATCCGGAGAAGTTAACCACGGAGCCGGTACTATTTTTGCAGCCGGAGACGTGAATAATGACGGGTTTGTTGATCTTTTTGTGGGTAATAGAAGAAGATTACCTGAAGAGAAGGAACTCTTAACATCAGAATTAATGCTTAATATCGGAGACGGGACATTTAGGAAAGGACCTCAGGATAGTCCTGTTCGATTTGAGAATCTTTCGGTAATACCTACCGGAGCGTCCTTTACAGATTATGATCGTGACGGAAATCTGGATTTATGGGTTGCTAATCAGTCAGAAAGTGATTCATATTTTCCCCCTGCTCAAGATCGTTTATTCAAAGGGGACGGCACAGGAAATTTCATTGATGTTACTGAAAAATGCGGACTAATCACTCATTCTTGGGATGATTCTACTAAATATATCAATCAGGGACTGGCTCATGCCTGGTCTTGGGGTTGTGTAACTCAAGATTTGAATGATGACGGAATTCCTGAATTACTGACTGCTTCTTACGGAAGAGCACCGAATCATCTTTGGCGAGGTAGTTTAAATGACACGGGTGAAGTTGTCTATATCAACGAGTCAGTTGCATCCGGTTATGCTTATGATGACAATGAAGATTGGACTATCGATCTTAACGCACAGGCTTATTGTTTGAATAATCCGGAAGCAGAAGGTGCTGAGAACTGTCCGGCATTGAGTGACAGTCTTCACGAAATGTTTGAAAACTGGTCTCGATGGTATGATCATAAAGAATGTACACAACCATATCAACTTGGTGGTAATTCCGGAACAACAGTCTGTGCAGACATCAATAATGATGGTCTTGTAGATTTGCTGACGACCGAAATTGTTCACTCTGATGTCGGTGATGTATCTGATCATAGCGAGATATTAGTTAATACCGGTAATCCGAATATTCGCTTTACAAGACTCGGTTACAAAGAAATGGGATTGACTCGGGAAAATATCTATACTTGGTGGAACCATGGCGAGATGACAGCGGCAGTGTTTGATTTTGATAATGACGGTTGGAAAGATGTTTTTATCGGAGCTTCAGATTATGCCGGTAACTGGGGTTTGCTCTATCATCAAACAAGTCCATTCACATTTGAGCGATTAGATACAGATGATTATTTTTTACATTACAGAGCAATGGGACAAGCCGTAGCAGATTTCGATGGAGATGGTGATCTTGATATTGTTATCGGTCACCACAGAATTCGAGATGAAGGTGAAGGATCAGATGAAGTTAAATCAATCGGTCAGATAAGTTTTTATGAAAATGTAATGGGTGAAGGAAGCAATTGGATTCAGTTAAAACTTATCGGCACAACCGGTACAAATAGAATGGCAATTGGTGCAAAAGTTGAAGTTACCTGTAATGGTGTTACACAAATACAATTTGTTGATGGGGGGCACGGAAAATATACACTTCAACGTGATGCAGTATTGCACTTCGGCTTAGGAGAACATACTAGGGCAAATGTAAAAATCATTTGGCCGGATAGTAAAAGAACCGTTCAAGAATTTAAACTAATTGGTAACAAAAAATATGTTATCACTCAGGGTAATAAACTTAATGAAATAAAGCATTAATGTATTTAGATGCCACTAACAAGCGTGTCAGCAGTTCGTGTTATCAGTCCGTTCCGTTTGGATCTTCCGATTCAGGGTTTGGTCTATTTGTCTTAGGCGTGATCGTTCCAATCCCACCACACACGCCAAACTTCTTGTTCAAAGTCAATCGAAAAAAATATTTTAATTAAATAATTTAGTTCTTTTCTAACCAAATAGACGTAATTTCTATGCTGTTTTCCCTATTTCTAGGAATAATATCCCTCTAAGGAAAATTAGAATATTTGCTTTTCGGGATATCCATCTCGCTTTCTCATACTCCCTGTCAAAACTTTCTTTCGTCTTCGGTTTTTATAAAACTGTTCACTAATTTTCTGATTCGACTCAAAGGAAAACGAGATGACTGGTGAATCTATTAGTCGAAGCGTTTATTGGAACCCCGAAGATTAATTCAAGGTTCTACAACCTTCTATGCTGTGTAATGCCGGTCATTCCGTCTCCGTGTATTGCGGTTTAGTATTCAGACTTTCCTCTTATTTTTCCACTCTATGCGCTTATAATATTTTCTTTATGCTGTTTTGCGTAATTCCTCTTTTATAATTGATTTATACTTTCTATGTTTTGCAGCTCGTTCTGCTTTCACTACTTGATATTGGATATTAAGCTTTTCCATCTCTGCTACTCTCTCTTCATAATATTCATAAAATCTGTTCTCTTTGAGTAAGGAAAAGATCAATTTCAATAGTTGTGGGACACAAGAGACCAGATTCTTGCGATAGATCTGTTTCTTTAGTTGACGCTTCAGATATTTTATTCGCACTTCGGGTATATATTTCATTGTCTCTTCTGTCATTCTGTAAAGAACCCAGCGCAAACGGGTATTCCCCAGATGGCTGATGCGACGATAACCGATGTGTTTACCGGATTGGGTTAAGCGTAAATTATAATCGGCAAACTTCTCAATTTCTTTATAATTATCAAAAGCTGATATATCTCGTATCTCTGCCAGGAATAAAGATGCTGTTTCAGCTGATATTCCCATCAAATTTGTTAAGATAGAAAACTCTTTCATTGTAGATGATGATTTTATGAGTTGATCCAAGATCACTTTCATGCGGGATCCTATCTCTTTCATTCCCTCCAGCTAGGTTAGAACTATTGTTCGATCATATAGCTCATTATGAGAAGAGATCCCTATCGTATACTTTGCCAACTCCTGCAGCTTATGAAGATGCTTTATTCCATATTTACTGCGTGAAATAGTCCCTATCTGTAAAGATTCAAGCTCAATGTTCATATTAAGATATTCTTCTGGAAATATGTATTTCCCCAATATATAAAAACTTGTTTGAGTTCCCAGAGTTATCACTTCTAAAAACTCCGGAAAGATCAATTCGATCGCTGCTCGCAGACGTCCCCGATAACTGCTGTGATCCTTCCTGAGTTTGTTATATGCAATACTTAGAATATGCATATTATTGGATATTTTCGAATAATTTCTCATTTCAATATAATACCCTCGTTGTGTGTTTAACGCTATCAATAGTGCGTCTTTGGGGTCTGTTTTGGAAAAATCATTATTAAGCATGACTCTAGATTGCTTAGTACACATCGGGCTGACAAGAACAACTTCATATCCTTCCAATCGAAGATAATTACTTATCGTTTGCCAAAGATTGCAGGATGCTTCCACTGCAAACAACAAGTTTGATGAAGAGTAATCCGGTAACTGCTTCTTGATCTCATTACATAACTTTTCATGATATCCTTTGTGATTCACTGAAAATGAAAATGTCCTACCAATCGGAATTTCAGTTGCATCTATGATAACAGTTTGATGTCTGCTCTTCCCTGGATCAATACCGATTATTGTTTTATCCGCTACATTGATTCGTTTCGTCTGATATGAACGATAAGATCTCATCATAACCTCCTTGTCTTTATCCATTTTCTATAATAAATAATGTTTATAAAAAAATTTCAGGGTTGACTACAAATTTCTGATTTATAAATCTAACTTATCGAAGTCAGCATAGAAATCATTAGCAGCAATAAACGGAGAAAAAAATGTCAGAAAAATATTAATTATTTTGCATTCTTAACATTGCCCAAACATACTGATCCAAAGTTAATTTGCTGTCCGTCAGCGTGCATATTTGTTCACAAACGCACACCTTAATAAGCTCATGAAATTGCTTATTTCATTGCTAAATAGTGCTTTACATTTCTGGTACATAAAATGCAATTAACAATTTCATATTGCTTTATTTAAACAATATTACAAATAAGTGGATATTAATTTGCTGGATAGATAAGGTTTCTCATAACTTAGATGATCGTATAGTCTTAGTTATGAAGCTTTCCATAAAAGGAAAAGAAGGAAAAACGATGTATGTTAGACTTTATTATTATTTCATTTGTGTAAATTAATAAATATATATTGGAAGAAAAGGTTTATGAATAAATCAGCAAATGCATTCGACAGTCTGGCAGAAGCCTATATGAAAAATGGTCAGATAGACTTGGCCATTAAAAATTATGAAAAATCCCTTGAATTAAATCCTGATAATGAGAATGCTCTTAAAATGCTAAATAAATTGAAACATTGAAACCAGAAAATTTAAAATAAAATAACATGAAATTTCTTAAAAACATTACCAAAATTCTTGGAATCATCCTAATCATTATAATTATGTTTTTTGCTTACTTAATGATTTCGTTTAGCCCACAATACATAATAGGGTATTTAAGAGCTGGTGAGGGATTTAGTGATTATAAGAATTATTCGACAAAGGAGATAAAAAATTCTAATAATGTATTTCATTTTAAGAAAGAATTAGACGAAGAATATATTGAGGTGTTATTTGATTATAAACTTAGAATCCTTGGAGTAACAACTTTTGAAGAATACATTAAGAAGACAAAAACAACAGCCTTAATCGTAATTAGAAATGATACGATTATTTACGAAAAATATTTCAATGGTTTTCAAGAAGATGACTTGTCGATGGCTATGTCAATGACCAAGTCTTTTGTGAATACCCTTATAGGTATTGCGATTGATGAAGGATATATTAAAAATGTGAATGATCCCATCACTAACTATTTGCCTGAATTAAAAGAAAGAGATCCACGGTTTGAAAAAATCACACTCAAACATCTTTTAATGATGTGTTCAGGAATCGACCCCAAAATATCAAAATTTAAAGGTATTCCTTTGCCTTGGGATGGTGAAGCAATCGCGTGGGGTCATCCAAAGCTTAGGAAATATCTTCTGCATCGTCTTGATATTAGCCACGAGCCTGGTAAAATGTTCAATTACACTAGTTTCAATTCAGAGCTTCTCGGCTTAATTCTGGAAAGATCCATAAACAAATCAGTATCTGAATATTTTGAAGAAAAAATATGGAAGCTTGGTGGTATGGAATATTCTGGCTTGTGGACACTTCATAGCGAGAAGAGTGCATTTGAAATAATGAATGGTGGCATGAATGCAAGACCTATCGATTATGCCAGATATGGTCGATTATTTCTTAAAAAAGGCTGTTATGATAGAAAACAAGTCATTCCTAAGGATTGGGTTATTGAATCAACTAAGGATGAAAATACCTTAAATATCAAAGATTACTATCCTCCTGTACCTTCGAAATGGCTGAGTAATACTCATTATAAATATCATTGGAAGGGGCATATGGATCCTGATTCTAGTATGAGTTACTCGATCGGAGGAGTTATGGGGCAAAATGTTTTTATTGCACCTCATAAGAATTTGATTATTGTACATTGTGGAACAAACCATAAATACTATGGTGTAGGAGACCTATGGTCCATATCAAGACTAATGGATAATCCTTTTTATAAAATTATGCATACCCATGGCCTTTCTGGGGCAATTGCATATGCCGATTCTTTATTGAAAAATAATCAGGAAAGAATAGTTTCTGAAGGCCTGCTAAATTTAATAGGATATGATTTTATATATGAGGGGAAATTAGAAGATGCAATAGCTATTTTCGAACTTAGCATTCGCTTATATCCATTATCTTCAAATGCTTACGACAGTTTAGGAGAAGCCTATATGAAAAATGGCCAGATAGACTTGACCATTAAAAATTATGAAAAGTCCCTTGAGCTAAATCCTGATAATGAGAATGCTCAAGAAATTCTAAATAAATTGAAAAATTTAAACCAAAAAATTAAAATAATGGAGGGAATATTATTATGAAAAAGATTATACTTTTTGCAGCAATTTTATTTATCTGCACATTTAGTATTAACACAAAGGCGCAGCAAAACAATAATCTAGTAAAAGATAAAAACCAATGGACCGGAACTACAGAACAAAAAAATTGGGGTCTAATGACTATTTGGTCAGAAGTAAAATTTGGTTTTCCTTATCCCGAGAAGCTTGCTCAAATTGAATGGGATAATAAAGTTAGGGAGTTTATACCTCAGGTAATTGAATCTGATAACATGGAGGCTTATTACAACGTTTTAATGGAGTTTGTTGCATTATTAAATGACTCTCATACTTCCATTACACCGCCATGGGGTCCTTTTAAACCCAATTTCGATATGCCTCCGATTGAGCTAAGAATACTTAACGATAAATTTATTATTACACGAGTTGGTGAATCCAATGAAACAGCCTCAGAAAACATATATCCCGGCCTTGAAATTCTGGAGATTGATAATAATATCCCTATACAAAAGTACTTTCAGGAGAAGGTTCTAAGGTATTATTCACAAACAACCAAACAAGCTGATGAAGCATTATTAGGTGCTTATCTTTTTATGGGGCCAACTGGTGAAAAAATTAAACTAAAAGTTAAAGATGTTGATGGCAGTAATAGAAATATTGAGCTTTCAAGAAACTCGATTTGTAGCAACGGACAGCCATTTATGTATCAGTTTTTAATCAATTTATTCATTGCAAATACAATCGAAACAAAGATGTTAGAGAACGATATCCTATATGTAAATATACCCAATTTTGGCAATGAACAAATAGCTTCCGATTTTGTACAATTAATTGATAATCTTGATATAAATGGTGTTAATGGAATAATCATAGATGTGCGATATAATATGGGAGGAAATAGTAAAATTTGCAACAAGATATTAGGATGTCTGCTAAATAATGAGATTAAATCAACTATAATGAATTTCCCGAATTATAGTGCTGCAAATAAAGCCTGGGGAAAAGAAACTGAATGGTCAAAATTAAGTCACTCTATTAAGCCCAGAGATGAGAAAAAATATTTGGGTCCAATTATGCTATTGCTTGGTCCTACAACGGGAAGTTCGGCTGAGGATTTTGTAATAGCATTGAAAACAGATCAGAGAGCATCTACCGTTGGGGAAAAAACGTCTGGAGGTGGAGGGAATGGACTACATTCTATGTTGCCAGGTGGAGGTGATTTTACGGTTTCCACTTTTAAATCAACATATCCCGATGGAACTGAATATATTGGAATCGGTATCAAGCCAGATTATGAAGTTCAACCAACTGTAAAAGACATTTTTGAAAATCGTGATATCATTCTTGAAAAAGGAATTGAAGTTCTACTTAGTAAAATAGAATAATACTATTTTTTCAGCTAGTAAATAATGTACGATGGATATGTATTGGGTTAGTACAAAGATTAATGAAGAATTAAAACCAAAAAAATTTGAATAAAAATATCATGAAAACAAAATCAATTATTGTAGTTATTTTTCTTATTACATCTTTCATCGAATGTAATGCACAAAACGAAAAAAATGAAGCTAATTTCCCAGAATTAAAAGGACCATATCTTGGACAGAAACCACCAGGCCAAACTCCTGAAGTTTTCGCACCAGGAGTAATATCTCGTGATGACTATTTTGAACATAGTGCTGCTGTTTTTTCTCCTGATTTAAGTGAGGTTTATTGGTCTGTAAAACCTGATGGAGAGCGATATTTTAAGATCTATTTCATGAAAATGATTAATGGAATATGGGCAAAACAACAGCCTGTTTCCTTTAATGGGGCTAAAGATAATGGAAACCCAACTTTTTCATCAGATGGAAAAAAACTGTTCTTTGATTCAGGCGGTGATATATTCTTTGTAAAAAAAGAAGGCGATACTTGGACAAAAGCAATTAAGATTTCATCTGTCATTAATACGACTGTAACAGAATCTGTGCAAAGTATCACAGAAAACGGGTCTATTTACTTTTCACGATTTAATCCAAACGCGAAGATCAGAGGTAATGCTCATGACATGTATGTATCTAAAGTTGTTAATGGAAAATATTCTAAGCCTGAAAAACTTGATGAAAACATTAATTCTATTGAACAAGAATATGCAATATTTTTAGCTCCAAATGAAAGATATATGATTATTGAAGAGACCAAAGATAATCGGCTTTGTGAATTTTATATTAGTTATAAAATGACAGAAAATAATTGGTCTAAACGAATGCTGCTTCCAATAGCTTGGGGTCGATTTCCATCCGTTTCACCTGATGAGAAATACTTATTTTTTATGACACGTGATGCTATATACTGGATCGATGCCAAATTTATTGAAGAATTAAAACCAAAAGATTTAAGATAAAAAAAAAGGGGAAAATATGAAAGTAATTTTATTTATTATTAGCCTGTTCTTAACAACTATTTTATATGCTTCAGATATACATGAAGCCACAATGAATGGGGATTTGGAAAGAGTTAAAGCATTACTTAAAACCAATAACCAACTTATTAATGAAAAAGATGCTGAAGGTGACATTCCTTTGTGTACTGTTATTGTCAGCAGACATACTGAACTATCACTTTTTTTTATTGAGAAAGGTGCAGATATTAACAATCAGAATCAGGATGGCTTTACCCCTTTGCATTGGGCTGCAATGCTTGCTGATACTATAATTGTAAAAAAATTGATCGAAAAAGGAGCTAATCTTGATCTAGTAACAAGGTCGAACGAAACTGCGTTACATTATGCTGCTGAACGTGGATATGTTGATATTGTTAAGCTATTGGTTGAAAACGGAGCTGCTCTTGAGATTGTTATTGATACTTATCATAGAACGCCACTATTAATGGCAGCAAGAGAAAGAGGGGGAATTGAAACGATCAGAGTTCTTGTGGAAGGTGGTTCAAATATTAATGCAGCTGATTATTCGGGTGATACACCATTAAGCCTTTCTGCATGGAGAGGTTTTGAAGAGATTGTTGATTATTTGTTGGAAAAGAAAGCAAAGTTTAATGTGTTAGGAGAAGAAGGAATTAAGCTGCTAAGCTATGCTGCTGATAAAAGATTATGGAATTTATATTATGCATTAATTCAAAAAGGGGGTGAAGAATTTCTTTCAGAATTAAAGAAGAAACCTGTACTTCATTGGGCCGCCTCAGGGGGATCTCAGAAAATAGTTGCTGATCTTATAAAAAGAGATCTGCAAATTAATGCCCTGGATGCATATTATTGGTGTCCTTTGCACTATGCCGCCTATTGTGGCAGGCTTGAAGCAGCCAAATTATTGATTGAAAAAGGTGCTGATATTAATGCTAAAACACCTTTGGGTGAAACACCGCTTTATCTAGCCCAAATGGAAAACAAAAAGGAAGTTATTGATTTGCTTGTATCAACCGGTGCAGATCAAACGCCTCCTGAAGCTACAAAATTAACAAGCAAATATCTGGGTCAAAAGAAAGTCGGAAAGCAACTTGAATTATTTGCTCCGGGTGTTGTTTCCAGACTAAAAGGAGGGCATAGCAATATCACATTTTCACCTGATGGGAAAGAGGCTTTTTGGACTGAATGGATTCTGGTTGATAAAGGTTATTCACCGGGGTGTACCGTCTGGTATTCAAAAATTAAGGATGGAGTATGGACTTTACCAAATAAGTTTTTGTCAGATGGGGATACGCCATTTTTCTCTGCGGATGGGCAAAAAATCTTTTTACTTTCATCATTTCCTCTACCTCCTGAAAATAATGACGTCAGAGGCATTTGGTATTATAAAAAGAAGAAGGATTCATTTTCAGGACCTAACTACCTCAATTTTGATGTGAATGGGACAGGTTTGTATTGGCAATTTTCACTAGACAAAAATGAGAACTTGTACTTTACTACGGATGAGGGACTATTCCGATCGCTTAATAAAGACGGAGAATATCAGGAGAAGGAAAATTTGGCATACATTTTTCATCCCGATTATAAAGGTGGGGCACCGTACATTTCACCTGATGGAGATTACATCATCTTCAACTCGATGGTATTACCAGACTCATTCGGAAGTTTGGATTTATATATTGGCTTTAGGAATGCTGAGGGTGTATGGTCAAAACCCATTAATATGGGACCAACAGTTAACTCTGCAGCTCAAGAACACCTAGCTTTAGTTTCTCCTGATGGGAAATATCTTTTTTTACGAACTGAAAGAAATGGCGTAAATGGAATTTATTGGATGGATGCAAATATTATCGATGAATTAAAACGAAAGGATTTAAGATGAGAACTAAAATTAAACATCAATTATTAGGATTGCTAATATGCATTTTAATTTTACCAAATGTCTATGGAAAAGATGATATAAGCAGTGCCTACAAAGCATTTAGTAATGCTGATTACCATAAAGCAAAAGATTTATACGAGTCAGTTATAAACAATATTGAATCATCGAGTGAAGACAAGATTACTTCTTATCAAAAACTGGCTTATTTCGCTTGGAAAATCAATGAAAATATTGATGAATCAAGACGATTCACAGAATTAGCCTTTGCTATTGATCCTTCGATAGTAAATACTATGATATTTCAGGCCAAATACGAATTAGCAGCCAATAATTTTGAGGAAGCCGGAAATTTAATCGAAAGAGCCTTGCAATCAAATCCAAGTGAAAAAGCAACTCAAAAAATACGGATGGCAAAAGCAAATATTGATTTACAAGAAGCCATTTACCAAGTCAATAATAAAATACCACTAGATCGAGAAAAACTTGCTAAGTCATTAAAAATAGCTGAAGCTATCAGCATGAGTAATATAGGTGATCTGGATTATGCGGAAATTCAACTTGGATTGGCATTACTTGTGAAAGATGGTGAATCGGCTTACAAAGCCTGGAAAAATTATTTCATAATTTCTAAAGGAGAAAAAGCAGAAGGTATCCTACAAATAGCCGAAAATAAATTGGCTCATGGTTTCAAATATTTGAATGATGATCAAACGGATGACAGTGATAGAAATGATTTAATAGTGGGCTTGGCGAATTCCCGATTTTATCGATATGCTGACATAATGAGCAATGATGTGTCATTGAATGACGCAAGCGAAAACGCAGAGATAACAGACATTAAATTTTACTATGAATTTTGTCTTGCCATTGATGCCTTATCAACCAATTATCATCGTGATGTAATCATGAATGGTTTAAGCGATGAAAAAAGAGAGGCTTTCTATAATCAATTAGACGAGATAAAACAGAAATTATTGACAAATCTTTCATGGCCAAACGGAGCAACGAAGCTGAGTAATTCTAATTTTGATGATGAACTTTACCAACGTTTCGGTACTATTTTTAAAGATGTGAAGCCCTATTATAACTTTCATGGTAAGGTTGGTCTTTTTTTTATGGCACATACCATCAGTGATAAAAATATAGTGGTTGAGCAATTTGGTTATAAAGCCGATGTACATTTTGTAGAACTCGATTTTCTGTTCGCAAATTCGCTAACTAGCTGGTTCTTCGAAACTAAAACTGGCGGAGTAGGTGGCTGGAATGAGGGATCGCTCATTGTTCAGATGAGACGGGCTTATTCTGACAGACCTATTCTCTATTGGGAAAGAATTTCTGATCAGGAACAAAAAATGTCCTGGAAAAAAAGAATTTCAGAGCTCAAGATAACCGATGAAGAAATTGCCAAAAAGAATCCCTATGCTTACTTACCCGGACTTAAAAATAGCATGAGATATCATGCTGTTCTCAAGCTGAAAAACTCATTAGAAAAACAGGGTTTAACGGGAGATGATTTGAGAATGGCTTTTATTTCAGAATTTAAGTCCAAGACGTTTCAATCCAATATAATAGGGCATGAAGGACGACATCGTATTGATGGCAAGCATCGTTTAGTTTTTGAACCTTTCTGTAGAAATTATGAATATCGGGCTAAACTTTCAGAAATTCTGCAATCCAATGATCCCCTTTTTACGCTGGCTTTTAACCCTATCTATTATAGTGGTATTGAAGGGAGTAGTAAACATGCTTACGGAGGCAAAAAAATAGTCACTCAATTAGTGGATTGGATGAATGCCAACCAAAACACAATTGCTGGTTTCAATCAGAAACGCCCTACCTTACCTCAATTGGAGTTATTATCTGAACAGCAGTTAATTGCAGCGATTAATACGATGGAACCATTAAATAGTTGGAAACGAAAAATTAATCCTTACATCATTGTTTTGCTGATTGTTGGATTATTAATTGGCGGGATATTCAAGTTAATTAAAAGAAGAATTCGAAGGCGAAAAAACAGTATTTAACTTTTGTAAGGTAGCTTTTAGTTCAAAACCAAAAGGAATAAAATAAATTATGAAAACAAAATCAATTATTGTAATTATTGTGCTTATTATTTCTTTCGTGGGATGTAATGCACAGCATGAAAAAAATAAAGCTAATTTTCCAGAATTAAAAGGTCCTTATCTTGGTCAGAAACCACCGGGAAAAACTTCTGAAGTTTTCGCACCAGGAGTAATATCTCGTGATGACTATTTTGAACACAGTGCAGCTGTTTTTTCTCCTGATTTAAGTGAAGTCTATTGGGCAGGCAAACCTAATGGAGCGCGTTAC
>Ga0208771_1000803_pt1 | contig 18200 bp, 12 predicted proteins | sample AntAceMetag02UKX_FD_184775 | JGI IMG/M metagenome (GOLD analysis project Ga0208771, IMG submission 184775) | Saline lake microbial communities from Ace Lake, Antarctica - Antarctic Ace Lake Metagenome 02UKX (SPAdes) (version 2) | ecosystem: Environmental > Aquatic > Non-marine Saline and...
TTGAATCGAAAGTTAAAGAATATGGATGGATTTAAGTCAGAGAAAAACCTTGCTGATTTTATGAATATCTGGTTTAAAGGTTACCATGAAAAATTTATTAATTAGCCACAGTTATCTTTACGCTGCCTAATTTTTAAAGATCTTGATGGATGGACGTGTGAAATCTATGATTATGAACTGAATAAATTGTTAAAAGCATTTGAGTCTACTCTTCCCCTTATCGAATCTGAAATCGTAAAGTATAAATAAATTTCTTGCACAAATATTGTATTCCTTCTCATCTAGTTTTGTCGATTTAAATTTAGTTGAGCGGATTTAGCTCAGTTGGTAGAGCATCAGCTTCCCAAGCTGAAGGTCGCGGGTTCGAGACCCGTAATCCGCTCCATGATTGTTTTAATCCAAAACGTCTTTCTGAGATATTCAACTTGCATCTCTTCACGAAGACTCTCGTTTTGCATTTTAATAGATGTAACAAAATGAGTTCTGCATAATAGAGTGTTTTTGTGAGAAACAATAAACTGGAATCTTTGCGAGTTTTTTTTCTTGCTGTTACAAACGAAGCAATCTCTTTTATATTAATCGCTCATAAACTTAGATTGCTTCAATAGAATTTCTTTGTAAGAAATCTCGCAATGACTATTAGGCATTATGCAGAACACTTGATGTAACAAAATGTTTGGAGGTATATTGATGATATTTTATAAACTATCTCATATAGTAACAATATGTTAAGGGCAGAATTATATTATAGAAATATACGGGGACTCGTAGGGGACTTGTTGCTTATTTCGGACGGAGAATACATTCTTGAAATTAAGTTTTGTAATGATGACAAAGTGATAAATTCTGACATCCCAATTCTTTTAAAAACAGATAGGCAACTCAGACAATATTTTGTCAGAGAACGACAATTATTTGACATTCCGTTGAAACCAATTGGAACAGATTTTCAATTATCTGTTTGGAATGAACTGAAGAAAATTCCTTATGGAAAAACAATCTCATATCAAGAATTAGCACACAGAGTTGGAAACAGTAATGCATCTCGTGCAGTTGGAAATGCGAATGGTAAAAATCCTATTCCAATTATCATTCCCTGCCATCGAGTTATTCGAAAATCTGGTGATCTTGGTGATTTTGGTGGTGGAATTAATATTAAAAGAAAGCTACTTGAGTTGGAAGGAAAATAGCTCACAAATTTACACGGATAGATACGAATATATAAAGTTCTATAATAATCCTGTCATTCCCGTGAAAACGGTAATCTATGATTTTATAAAATATATTTTCGCACACAGCTTTTTCATATAACAAAAACTGAGATTCTTCGTGAAGAGATGCAAGTTGAATTTCTCAGAAATACAATTTCGCCTACTTATCTTTTCAGACATCTCTCGCCTATATTAAGAGTGGAACTAAGAGTGAGGTAGTAAAAAGTAGAAAAGCCTTCCAAGTATTCAAATTCAGAAGGCTTTATATTTTTTCTTAGCACCTTTGCGTACTTTGCGGTTATAAACTTATTTTATCATTTCCAGAACTTTATTAGCATTCTCAATGAATGTATGGAGTTCTTTCCCACTAAATCTTTTTTGTTCAAGCATAGCAAGATCATGAATATATTTTGTAAGAAATTTAACCTTATCTGTTTCACCTTTTTCACTTAACTGCAGAATTTTCTTGATTGTTTTATTCTCGGGATTAACAATAAGAGTATGATTCTTTAGCATATCCATGCCATTATCCGGTTGATTCAGCATATTCATTTCCTGAAATCTCCTCATGAATTCATTGAACACGATCATGGCAGGAATATCTTTTGATTTTAGATGCTTTGTTTCTGTTTTAATCTCGATAAATGCTTTTTGCACTATCTCGTTAAAAGCTTCTTCACCCAACTCTCCTTTTACAGAGTATGAAATATCGTAAGGTTTTATTTTTGTATTATCATCTTGAGTTGTAATGAATGGAGTTAGTACTGTTGCAGCTTTAGGATGTTTTTTGAGAAATGCAGCATAATCATCTTTGCTAAAACTTGCTTCGATATTTTCATTTAAAGCATTATTGAAAATCATTTCTATTTTACTCGAGTTCTCAGTTTTCTTTTCACCCTTTTTATCGATTAGATTCTCATTAATTTCAGAATCGATTCGAACAAAAGTAACGTCATTATTTTTCATTTCCAAATTTTGGAAGATATGATTATCCAACACAGAGTTTGAGTAAATAACACCTATCCCCTGTTCTTTCATCAATTTTAAATAAGAAACTTGTGTATCTTCACTCTGAGCATAATAAACTTTTTGAGGCTTATCATCAGATTTGTTTCTGGTTTTATATTCTTCAATAGTAACATAATCATCATCAGTAGTTTTAAAGATCAATTGATCTTTCATGGAATCTGCAAATTTTTCATCAGTAAGAACTCCATATTTAATGAACTGGTTGATATCTTCCCAAAATCCTTCATATTTTTTCCTGTCAGATTTAAAAATATCTTTTAAGCTATCTGATACTTTTTTAATGATGAATTTAGAGATCTTTTTAACCTGTTGATCCTGCTGCAAAAAACTTCTTGAAACATTCAAAGGAATATCGGGAATATCAATTCCACCTTTGAGCAGCAGTAAAAATTCTGGAATAATCCCTTTTAAATCATCTGCCACAAATACATTATTGCAAAAAAGTTTTACTTTTCCTGTATTAAGTTCAATCTGATTTTTTATTTTTGGAAAATATAGAATTCCCTTCAAATTAAATGGAAAGTCAACGTTAAGATGTATCCAGAAAAGCGGATCGTTATAATCATGGAATAATTGCTTGTAAAATTCTTTGTATTCATCTTCTGTAACATCTTTTGGTTTTCGCAACCATAATGCTTCAGTTTGATTAGCCAGTTCTTTTTCTTTATTTATATAAATTGGGAATGGCATAAAATTACTATATTTTTCAATAAGTTCTTTTATTTTGCTATCTTCAAGATATTGCTCACTGTCCTTATTCAAATGAATTGTTACAGTTGTTCCAACAGTTTTTCTCTTCCCGTCTAATGCAGTATAATCTGTTTCACCTTCACACTCCCAGAAAGTAGCCTTAGTTCCTTTTTTGTAGGAAAGGGAATCTATTGTAACTTTTTTTGCGACCATAAAACTAGAATAAAATCCAAGCCCGAAGTGACCAATTATTGTAGATTGTTTATCTTTGAATTTTTCAACGAAATCTTCAGCTCCAGAAAATGCAATCTGATTGATATATTTTTTTATTTCTGATGCTGTCATTCCGATACCATAATCTATCACTTGAATTGTTTTCTTCTTTTTATTGACCTTTATCTCAATTTTTAAATCTTCTTCAAGATTATTATCTATCGCTTTACGCTTACTCATAGCATCTACAGAGTTTGATATAAGTTCTCGAAGAAAAATATCATGTTCTGAATAAAGCCATTTTTTAATTATTGGAAAAATGTTTTCTGTGTGGATTGATAACTTGCCACTGTTTTTTTCTGCCATTTCTATCTCCTCTACAACATTTTAATTTTCTGAGATAATTTAATTTGTATTGATTATTTGTCAAATAAAATTAGCACTCCCGTTTTGGGAGTGCTATAAAATATTGTTATTGTTGTATTAATCTCTTGTTACAATCTTAACATTTTCTTCACCGTCTGTTTCCATAAAGGAAACTTTGATGATCTCTTCACCCGAAGTTGGCACATATCTTCCTACGTAATCTGCATGAATTGGAAGCTCTTTGTGCCCTCTATCAATAAGCACACAAAGCTGGATTTCTTTTGGTCTTCCAATATCTAATACTGCATCAATTGCTGCTCGAACAGTTCTACCAGTATAAAGCACATCATCGATGAGAATGATCTTTACATTCTCAACTTCAAAATCTATATGAGTCCCATTATGAACAGGATTTTCTGCAACTTTAGAAAGATCATCTCGATAGAGTGAAATATCAATTATTCCGGTTTCCACATCTAATTTTTCAATCTCTTTCAGATATATAGAGAGTCTGTCAGCCATGGGGACACCCCGGCTTTTAATTCCAACAAGATATACATTTTCCATTGACTTGTTGTATTCTACGATTTCTAAAGCAATTCTTCTCATTGAGCGTTCAATAGCTTTTACATCCATAATTTTACTTTTTGTTTTCATAGGCTCCTCATTTTTTTAATTTTTTAAACTTTAATTTATACAATACACCATTTTCTTTTATTAAATCAAAATCTGCAGAAAGTTGTAAGATCAATATTCGTATTAATTCCATCCCCGTTGATTCTGGTTTTTTCAAATCTATTCCATCTGGTAAATCTTTTCCATTATTACTAATTTCAAGATGAAAATAATCATTGTTATCTTTTTTCATGTTTATTATTATTTCACCTTCTCTGTTATTTGTAAAACCATGTTTTATCGCATTTGTAACTATCTCGTTTATAAGTAAACCGCATGGAATTGCGGTAGTTATATTTAAATGAATATCCTTAATATTAATTATGAGTTTAATCCTTGAGTGATCAATTTGATTAGTTTTATATATATTCATTACTAATGAGTTGATGTAACGTTTAAAATCAACAAGTGTAAAATCATCTGACATATATAATTGTTCCTGGATTAAAGCTAGTGAAAAAATCCTATTTTGAAAATTAGTAAAACATTTAAAGAATTCTTTGCTTTTAGAAGATCTGGATTGGATATTAAGAATACTTGAGATGATCTGTAAATTATTATTAACTCTATGATGTATTTCTTTGAGCATAACATTTTTCTCGTTGAGTGATGATTTAAGTTTATTCTCGGTCTCTTTTCTAACTATTATTTCCTTTTTCAGATTTTCATTAGTTTCAATAAGTTCCGACGTTCTAAGAGTTACTTTATCTTCCAATCCTTCATTTGCTTTTTCAAGTAAGTTATTTAACTTTTTCTTTTTATTATAATTGTATAACAAAGAAGTAGCTACAATAATAAGAAGCAATATCAATAGAAATAAGATTATTTTATAAGATTTATCTTTTTCTGATTGAAGTTTGTAGATTTGATTATTCTTTAATAGTATTTCCTTTTCACGCAAAGTTTTCTCAATGGTAAAATTTGTTCTGTACTGAGCAATTTTATCACTTGTTTCTTCATTAAAAAGCAAATCTCTTGTATTTGAATAATAGTTATAATAAATATATGCATTTTTATAATCACCGACTTCAGAATAACGTTTAGACATCAATTGGTATACATCTTTTATTACATCACGAGTCTTAATTTTTTGTGCGGTTTCTAAACTTTGCTGTAAATAGAAATCGGCTTGTTTATAGTCTTTTTTAATGAGGAAAACACTCCCCAGATTTTTAGATGTATTGGCAAATCCATATGTGTCACCGACTTTCTGCTTTAAGTCAAGTGCCTTCTGATAATTATACAAAGCTTCATCTAACTTGCCTTGCTCTTCGTAAACAATTGCAATATTATTCAAAGTTGTGGCAATTCTTTTTTCATCTTTATTTTCTTCATTAATTTTGAGAGCTTCTGAAAGATACATCAATGCACTTTCATAATCTTTTAGTTGAATATAGATATTCCCAATATTATTCAATGTAGACTGAGTATTTTTTTCTGACTTTCGTTTATATTCTAATGACCGTTGATACATTTCAAGAGCTTTTTCATAATCACTGATCCGCATATAAATATTACCCAGATTATTTAGCGTTGAGTAAATCTTAGGATCACCGGTTTTTTCCCTAATACGTAATGAACTAAGGAAATTATTCATTGCTTCATCATACATTCCTAAACGGAAATAAACACTTCCAAGGTTATTATAGGAGAGTGATTGTCTCTTTTGATCATCTAATGCGATAAATACTCCTAATGAACGTTTATAATAATCTAAAGCATTGGTAAAATTTCCTCTAGACCAATATATATGACCAATATTATCATATACATTTGCAATTTTGTTATCTAATTTTAAATTACGATAAATATCCAGAGCTTGTTGGAAATTCTTAAGAGCTTTATCAAAATTATTAGTTATTCTGAAAAAGTGACCAATATTATTCAGTGCATCTGCCTTGCCTTTTTGATCATCCCTTTTCTTTGCAAATTCATAAGCTTGAATTGCACATTCATAACTGATCTCAGGATTTATTTTTCTATATTGTGATGAAAGTTCATTTAGTAAAGAGATTCTCTCTTTTCCACTAACCTCGATCAATAAAGCTTCGAGGCTATCTATTTCCGTTATGGAAACGAGTTGTGTAGAAATAATTAATAATAACAAAATTATAAAGTATACATTATTGTTCAACCTTCCTCCATAAGATCAGTCTTCTTTCATCAAGATGAGACAAAACGTAAATCCTTTTTCACTTTTTACTTTTAGCACAGCTCCAATTTTGTGATAAAAATGTCAAATCAATAATTATTTTTCAGATAAATACTCAAGTATCGTCTTAGCACTTTTTTCTCCGATACCCTTAATGCTTATCAATTCAGTTATTGATATATTTCTTATATTTTCTACCGAGCCAAATTTTTTTAATAAAGCAAACTTTGTTTGCTCACCAACTCCGGAAATATTATCAAGTTCACTTTTCAATGTTCTTTTCTTCCTTCTTTTTCTATGGAATGTAATTGCAGATCTGTGAGCTTCATCACGAATTTTCACAAGCACGCGCAATGCTGAAGAATTGCGTGGAAGAATGATCGAGTTTTTATGTTCAGGCAAAAATACTTCTTCAATTCGTTTAGCTAAAGAGATCATCTCAATATCTTTTATCTTCATTTCTTTTAGGACATTAAATGATTTACTAAGTTGTCCCTTGCCACCATCAACAACTATTAGATCAGGTTTCTCATTCTTCTCGATCTTTTTAAGATAACGTTTCATTGTCTCTTCCATCGAAGCAAAATCATCCTGTCCACTTACTGTTCTCATGATAAAATGTTTATAGTTTTTTTTCTTTGGTTTTCCATTTTCAAAAAAAACCAGAGAAGAAACAGTATCTGTACCCTGGATCGTGGAAATATCTATACAGATCATTTTTCTTGGAAGTTTCTTTAGATTAAGCTTATCTTTTAATTCCTTTATCGGAAAGATGGTTCTGTTGCTTTTTCTTAGATATTTTAATTTTTCCTCTTCCACAAAATTAAATGCATTTTCTTTAGCAATAGAAATTAGAGCCTTTTTATCTCCCTTCTGTGGAATAATTAATTTATTTTTCAACCATTTATTAAGAATTTCAGAATCCTCTGGCTCTATCTGCAAAAATATACGAAAAGGCAATTTTTCTAATTTTGAAGAATAATATTGCTTCAAAAATGCTTCCATTATCTGTGATAATGTTGTTCCGTCGGTATTATTCAGAGCATAGATTTCTTTATTTAGTAATTTCCCTGAGAGTATTTTCAGTACAGCAACCGTTGCTCTACTCCCATCCTGATAAATCCCTATGACATCACGGTTTTTTTCATCTGTAAAAAACATATTTTTTGATCTATTCAACTTTTGTATATTTGCTATTTTATCTCTAAATTTTGCAGCTTCTTCAAATTTCAGTTTATCTGAACATTCTTTCATCCGTAAAGTAAAATCATTGATAACATCGTGATTTCTTCCTTTAATAAATTGAATTAGAGCAGTCACATTTTTTCTATACTCTTCAATACTGATATTCCCCACACACGGTGCAGAACATTTTCCTAACTGGAAATTGATACAAGGTCGCTGGAATAATGGTTCTCCTTTTAGGATATTTCTTGTACAAGTTCTAATAGGAAAAATCCATTCAATAATGCGTATTGTTTTTCTGAGAGCTTTTATATCGGGATAAGGTCCGAAGTATTTTGAGCCATCTTTTTTAAGTTCTCTTGTAATAAAAACTTGAGGGAATGGTTCTTTAATTGTAATTTTAATAAATGGTTTACTTTTATCATCTTTAAGCTGGATGTTATATTTTGGTTTGTGTTTCCTTATTAAATTTGCTTCAAGCACTAAAGCTTGATCTTCTGTTTTTGTAAGGATATAATCCAAATCAGCAATTTTATTAACCAGCTCCTCTGTTTTATGATCAGAAGGGATCCCTCTGAAATATGAGCGTACTCGATTCTTCAATACTCTTGCTTTACCAATATAGATTATATTTCCTGATGCACTTTTCATGATATATACGCCAGGAGAGGTTGGTAATAATGTTAATTTTTGCTTTATTTTTTTTGAAATCTTCTGCATAATCTCTGTTTTATATCTTTACTGTATTCAATATTTAAGAGTTGAGAACCAATCACAAAGAACACTACACTTCCAACTCCGAGTATTATAACTCTAATTACTCTCTGCAACATATTTTCCCCGGGCAGAATATTTGTAGAGAATAATAATCCTATAAAAATAATTACAGAGATAACGACGATCTTTAAAATTGGTTTAAGTATTTTAGGATATCTCAGTTTAGGAATTTTTTTCTTAAAATAAATGACTAGTAAAAAATATTGGATCATAGCTGAAACTGCTGTGGCAAAAGCTAAGCCGGCATGTTGCATAAACTGCATGAAAATTATATTGAGAATTATATTTAACACAACTATTATAACCGATATTTTTACTGGAGTTTTAGTATCTTTATTAGCATAATAAACAGGTATAATCAACCGATTCAAACTATAAAAAATAATTCCTGTAGAATAGAACAATAGTGCTTTATAAGTCATATCAACAGAATTTAAATCAAAAGCTCCACGCATAAAAAGTATTTTAATGAAATCTTTTCCTAAACCAGCAATTATAGCTGTGATCGGCAACATTATATAACAGATCGAAATTATAGAAAACCTTAAACTTGAATATAATCCTTTCCAGTCATCCTCTGCAATTTGTCTGGAAAATAGAGGTAATACAGCAACTCCTGCAGCTACCCCAAAAACACCCATGGGAAGTTGCATTAATCTATTTCCATAACCAAGCGCTGCAATACTTCCTGTAACCAATAAAGAAGCTAAAACCATGTCTGCAATTAAATTGATTTGTCTCACTGCAATTCCAATTGCACCTGGTATCAATCTCTTCCAGACAGATTTCAGAGCCTCTCCATGAAAATTGATATTATATTTAAATCTATATCCAATTTGTTTTAATTGTGGAAAATTTACTACGGTTTGTAGAAATCCTCCTAAAATCACACCATAAGACCAAATGTGGATCTCTACTTCCTTTGAAGCAGAATCTGAGAGCAAAAGAAATATCCCCAAACTACCTATCATTCCAATATTCAGAAATGCAGAAGATAACCCTGGAAGAAAGAACCTATTATGAGAATTCAGAATAGAAATTAGCGTAGATGAAATTCCAATAAAGAAAAGATAAGGAAATAATATTCTAGTTAATTTGATGACCAAAATTCTAGTATTCACATCTAATCCCGGTGCGATCAATCTTACAATTATTGGAGCAGTTGCAATCCCAATTAAACATAAAATAATCAAAAATAAGGTTAACAATGTTAATATATTTAGAGCAAAATTGATCTGTTCTTTCTTACCACTTTTTACACCAATTTCATTATAAATTGGAACGAATGCTGCAGAAAGTGCACCTTCTCCAAAAAGTCTTCGTAAAAAATTTGGTATCTGGTATGCTACCCTAAAAGCATCTGCGATGTATGATGTACCAAAAAAATTTGTCATTATTACATCGCGAACCAAACCAAATATTCGACTTATAAAAACAGCAACAGACATTGAACCAGCATTTTTGGCTAATTTTCTTCTACTCATTCTTTACAATTCCAAATCTTTTTTTTATAAAAGGAAAGAAACTAAATTCTAAATAAGATGTAAACAAAAAATTGATTTTAATTTGACAACATACAAAATTACATTATTAAGGTTAATTGTTAAGCAAAGGATTTACTATGAAAAAAGAAAGTAAGGCATTCGGAATTATTACCAGAAGTTTATTGAATTTAGAACCAATTATTACTTTTCTTGATAACGCAAAGAAATATAATCAAAAAGTAGAACATTTAATAATAGCATATGAAGATGAGATTGATCAATCTGTTTTAACTACTTTACAAATGAGATGTCAGGTAACATTAATTCAAAAGGGAAATGCTCCAATTCTTAAATCGTATCTTCATGAACTTGGGTTGTCAGAACCAGAAATTAAAATTATTTTGGGAACTCCTTTTCAAGAGAAATATGGTATGATAGCTTATGGAACTTCCAGAAATTATGTGCTCGTCACAGCATTAATGCTTGGAATTAATTATCTTCTGTTTTTCGATACCGACGTTTATCCAAAGATATTATCTCAATTTCATTTAGAAAATTATAATTTCATAAATATTGATTTCGTAGGTTCTCATTTGAAATATCTGAAGAACGAAGATGTTTGTTTAACCACAAGTGATTACACAGGATATTATATTATTCCTAAAATGAATTTCCCAAATTTATTAAAATTACTCCGTGGTGTCCAAAAAGAAGAAATGTTTGATGTAATTTCTAATAATGATACACTTGTAATTAAAAATTCTCATTCCAAAGACATATTTGATACCCAAAAAGTGCTGGGTGGAAACATGGCACTTGATCTCTCTAGAATTAATATTCTTCCTCCCTTTTTCTCTACAACTTTAATACTTGATGATGAGTGTTTTTTAGGACGTGGAGAAGACACCCTTTTTGGTCCAGAAGTTCATGGTTCAGGAAGATGCGTTGATATTGATCTTTTTATCTTCCACAATTGTTTCGGAGATTTTCCCAACAAACCTGAAATCACAGTTCAGAAGAACATAGACCGGTTTTTTTATGCCTGTATGGGTTGGGTGATTAGAAATCCATTTTTTAATTGGATCAGAAAAAAATATGCGGTCCAAGCTGAAGAGATAGATGAAGACAAAAGATATGAATCTCTTATAATTGGCAGTAGATCTGCCGCAGAGTATTTTGATGATGACAGATTTCTAAAATTACCTGAAGCTTTCCAACTTTCATACCAGAAATTAGATGACGATATTAAACATTATAAAGATTTAATGCTTGCCTGGAAGAAATTAAGACAACTATTAAATAAGGAGTAACAAATGCGAACTAAATTTGTTTTGTTAATTATTTTATTTTTTTTAAAATTATCAGCAACCGTTATAAACATACCTGCAGACCAGCCAACAATACAAGAAGGAATTAATGCTTCTGTAAATGCTGACACCGTTCTCGTTCAACCTGGAACTTATGTGGAAAACATCAATTATAATGGAAAGAATATTACCCTCGCTTCGTTATTCTTAACCATGCAAGATACTTCTTATATTTCTCAAACTATTATTGATGGAAGCCAAAATGGAAGTGTTGTTACATTTGAAAGTGGAGAAGATTCAACTGCGGTTTTGATTGGATTAATAATTCAAAATGGTTTTGGCTTTGGAGGAGGGATATTTTGTTCTCAGTCCAACCCAAGTTTGGAAAATATAACCATAAGAAATAATACAGGTGGATTTAATACTAGTGGTAGTGGAATTTATTGTATATATTCCAGTCCAAGCTTGAAAAATGTAACTATAAATAATAATTCGACCGTTAATGTTGGAGGTGGAATGGCTTTATGCCTTAATTCCAACCCGAGTTTAGAAAATACAACTATATGTAATAATTCAGCTGGTGCCTATGGTGGTGGAATTTGTTGTATATCAGATTCCAACCCCAGTTTAATAAATTGTATTCATTGGAATAATATCCCGCAAGAAATTTATTGCGGCTTAGGAACAATTACAGCAATATATTCCGATATTCAAGGAGGTTGGGAAGGAGAAGGTAATATCAATGTAGACCCATTATTTGTTGATCCTGAAAATGGAGATTATCACCTGACAGAATATTCTCCCTGCATTGATGCAGGAAATCCAAATTCCCCTTTTGATCCCGATGGAACAATTGCAGATATAGGGGCTTTCTATTATGATCAAGGAACTGGAGTGGATGAAGAAGATATTCAATCTTCTATCAACAATATTCAATTATCGAACTATCCCAATCCGTTCAATCCAACAACAACAATTTCATTTTCCTTAAACACCGAAAACAGCGAAGATACCGAGATTGCAATTTATAATATTAAAAGTCAAAAAGTGAAATCATTCCCAATTAACCAATTAACCAATTCACAAGTTAACCAAATAGTATGGAACGGAGATGATGAAAATGGCAAACCTGTTAGTTCAGGTTTATACCTGTATAAATTAACCGTTAATGGCAAAACAAAATCTTCAAAAAAATGCTTGCTTTTGAAATAGAAAAATAGGAATAAATATGCGAAATTATATGGTAATTCCAACCTACTGGACAGGACCAAACAGCGAATGGGAAGAAGGAGATAAAGTCTTTGATCATGCTACGCCCATAAGTGAAGATGGTACTTTGAACCGATTGCTTGAATCACTGCATATTCTTGAAGATAATGAATTCACACTGGTGATCATAGCTATATCTACAAATAAGAAATATGAAAAACCAATGAGAGAAAAGTTGGAAAAAATGCTTTCTAAGGCTGATATTCCTGTAGATACGATCCTATTTACAGAATCATCTTTGAAAAAACTTAAAAAAGAACTTTATAAAAATTACTCAGGCGAAGATGTTTTAAGTTTAGAAAATTATGCCCATATCAGGAATATGTGTATTTTTGTACCATATATTTTGGATGCTGAGATTACTCTGTTAATTGATGATGATGAAGTTTTTGAAGATCCTAAATTCGTTACAAAAGCTAAAGAGTTTATCGGTAAAAGATTTTATGGAAATACGATTGATGGAGTTGCAGGTTATTATTTAAATGAAGATAATGATTATTATGATAAAGTTAATATTGTTCCATGGATGACTTATTGGGATCGTTTTGGTGGAAAACGGGAAGCTTTTGATAAGATAATTGGGGGCGAACCACGATTAAAGAAAACGCCTTTTGCTTTTGGTGGAGCAATGGTAATTCATCGAAATCTAATTCGAGTTGTTCCTTTTGATCCACGTATTACACGGGGAGAAGATACAGATTACGTTATTAATGCCCGCATTTTTGGGTTCAATTTCTATCTGGATAATACTTTAGCAATCAAACATTTACCTTCAGCGAAAAAGCATCCGATCTGGAAAAGATTTAGAGAAGACATCTATAGATTCCTTTATGATAAATCTAAATTTGATACACAAACTTATAAAACTAATCTTCATGCTATCCAACCGGAAGATTTTGATCCTTATCCAGGCTCATTTATGAAACCTGACCTCGGAGATAAGATTTTCAAAACCAATATTATTCTTGCTCTAAATTATCTTGCAGATGGAGATGTGGAAGCCTGTAAAGGGACAATTGAAAATATTTATTTAGCAAGATATAACGCTATTCCACACTATAATACTTTCGAAACCTACCTTAGTTTTCAAAAAGAATGGAGAGCGACATTAGAGCAATCAAAATTGTTTGGAGAAACCCTGAAAGATATCATTAAGAAAGGACAGATAATCAAATTTGATAAATATCAGATCGAGAAAAGAAAACTTCTGAAAAAAACAAGTATTCATCAAAATCTGCACCTGCGTAAGATCAAGATGTTTAAGAATTTCACAAAAAAAGAATTAAGAAGTATTTTCTTCATTTCAGAAATAATAAACTTGAAAAAAGGTGAATATGTTTTTAGAGCAGGTGATATAGATAGTAATGTTTATGTAGTTTTACAAGGATCATTGAATATTCTTAAAGAAAGAAAAAATTCTGATCATGATATCATGGTTTCCAAAATTAAACAGGGAGATCATTTTAATGATACATCAATTTTTTTTAATTCTGAACATAAAGTTTCAGTAATCGCAACTACTGATGTAGACTTGTTAAAGATAAAAAATAAAGAGTTTTTAAAAATTCTTGAGGAAAATTGTGAGCTTTCTGCCAAACTTTTGTGGATCGTTTCAAAAAAACTCAGTGAAAATCTTATGCACACAACCGAAAAGTTTTCGGAAACTAAAGATCAAGTAACAGATGTTTCCGATAATATGGAAGGATAATGAAAATCTTATTGATAAACCATTTCCCGTTACAAGGTTCAGGGAGTGGAATTTACACCTTGAACATCGCCCAAGAATTGATTAAAGAAGGTCATATAGTTTTTGTTATAGATATAGATTGCGAATATGATAGCACAAATTATCCTTTCCAGAAAAAAACAATTATGTGTGCAAAAACAAACCTCAACCATGATCTCAATCTTAACCTCGATCTTAATTTCAACTTCCCCTGTTTTACAACACATCCGAGAAGTTTGAATACTTATTATAATATTACTAATGATCAAATCAAAGAATATGTTCAAATTTTTATTAAAGTTACAAAAGAAGTAGTTGCAGATTTCAAACCTGATATTATTCACGCTCAACATTTATGGATTACTCCATATGCTGCTCTTAAAAGTAATGTTCCTTATGTAGTAACCGTTCACGGCACTGACCTGATGGGATTTAAAAAAGATAGACGCTACCACAAATATGCTTTAGAAGGTGCAAATAATGCAGCAAAGATCATCACAATTTCACGACAAGTTCACAATGATACTCTAAGATTATATAAATTGCCTGAAGAGAAAATGAAGTTGAATCCAAATGGTTTTGACGATGATATGTTCCGACCTAAAAACATAACAAAAAAAGAAATCTTTAAGAAATTCGGATTGAATATTATACCTGAAAAATTAGTGAGTTTTGTTGGGAAGTTCACAAATTTTAAGGGGATTGATATCCTTATTAAAGCAGCTCGTATAGTTACAGATGAAATTCCTGAAGTAGTTTTTGCTTTGGCTGGAGACGGACAGTTAATGGCTGAGATGAAACAATTAAGTGCAGAATTAAAATTAAATAATGTTTATTTTCTAGGACAACAAACTCAAGAGGATGTAGCTTCATTATATTCTGTTGCAGATGTTTCTGTTGTTCCTTCCCGCATTGAACCTTTTGGTCTTGTTGCTATTGAAGCACTTGGCTGCGGAACACCTGTAGTCGCTACAAATGCCGGTGGTCTTCCCGATTTTGTGAATAATAAAGTTGGACAGCTTATTGAAATGGAAGATGTAGATGCTCTGGCAAAGGCAATTATCGAGGAATTGAAAAATAATACAAAACTTACAAAAGGAAAATACGCTCGTGAATACGCTGTTGAAAATTATTCATGGAAGAAAACTCTGCAAAATGTGATTGATATTTACAAAGGAGTTTTAGAAACTTGAAGGAAAATCGACTTATTCAGTAATAAGTTTCTTTAAAATATTTTCAAGTACTTCTACCCCTTTCTGCCATGAATATTTTTTAATCATTAGTTTCCTGCCGTTGTCTGAGAGATGTTTGTGCAAGTTTTCATCGGTTAAAAGTAAGCATATCTTATCAACAAATTCCTGGGGAGTTTCTGCCAGTAAAAATTGTTCACCGTCTTTTCCTTCGACTCCTTGAACTCCGAGAGAAGTAGAAACCACCGGCACACCACTCGCCATCGCTTCCAGAGATTTTCCTCTAAAACCTCCTCCTAACCTTACAGGGATGACCGAAACTAAAGATCTATCGAAATATGGTTTCACACTTTCTACAAAACCGGTTACAATAACTTCGTCTTTTTTAGCAAATCGTTGAATTTCTTTGGGCGGTTTTTGTCCTACAATATAAAATTTCACTTCGGAGATTTTCTTCTTGATGAGCGGTAAAATCTCATGATAAAAATAGATTACGGCATCCACATTCGGTTTATGTCCGAAATTTCCCAAAAACATGATTGCATTCTTTTCGGGTTTACGATTGTCAGGATTGAAGAAATCAACATCTACTCCATGCGGTACGATCTTAACAAGAAGATCCTTATTATAATGTAGAACCTCTTCCCTGCCTTCCGGTGTAAGCGTAAGAGTCAGATCGGCATCAGCATACATTCTGAATTCATAAGGACGTAAACGAACATAATAAAAGAACGCCTTTACAGCATCCCACGAGAATGGCTGCTTCTTCATAAGCTTAAGCCTGGCTACTGTATAACATTCATGAACAGACATCACCTTTTTAGTAGTTTTTGGAATATACTTATTTTTATAGAGATACTGTGCCATCATTGTGAATTCAGAAACTACTACATTATAGTTTTCCTGTGAAACCATCTCACTAACTTTCTGTTCCATCGCTTTGGAATATTCCTGCAGCATATAGTTTGGTCGTGATGAAAAAAAGAAATCGAATATATTGCGCAGAACTCCCCTTTTAGCTGGATATGGAACATATTCCACTCTTTTGCAGTATTTGCCTACTGTGTCTATATATTGTTTCTGCTCTTCCCTGATAAAGGAAAGTAAATGAACTTCATGATCTGTTGAAAGATATTTGATCCGATTGTAAATTATTATCGGGCCTCCCACAATGCGGGAATGCGGAAAAACTTTTGGAATAAAAAGTATTTTCATAATCTGACTCCTTTCACCTTTTTTTCAATTTCTATTAACCTTTCATGTCAAGATGAAAAATATTTCTCTTAAATGAGTTGATGATGTCTCAAGTTAAAATGAAAATAAACTGATCACTTTCATATTTTATTTTGACATCAGAACTTTCCAAATTAGTTTGTCCGTAGAAATAGATCATTAGATAAACATACGGGGGTGCCCTGGTTTCGACAGGGATAAAGGGGATTGCTGATGCATGCCGAGAAGATTACCTACTCGTTAATCACGGTGATAAATTAATTAAACGCAAACGATAACTTCGCACTAGCAGCTTAGTTCTGCTACGGTCCTGCTAGACTTTGTTGTTAAGTCGGCAGTTCACCGCCATAATTAGCAACTATAAACGGCAAATGTCTATAATGTCGTTCGAAAACTTTTAGGCTGGCTTTCCAGTTTGGTTTGACTGTTTTCCATCAGGAAAGTGAGATTAAAAATAGCTAAGCATGTAGATTTGGCTTTTGACTTATCTTTGGACGCGGGTTCGATTCCCGCCACCTCCACCATTCTTCGATTTGAACGAAGTGAAAATCGAAGAATGTCACGGCGAAGTAGTTTAAGCTACGAAGCCGGACTAATCACCAAAAAGTTCGTTCAAAACAATACCCGGGCAGGCAATCATGTATTACGTATATATTTTACAAAGTTTATCAGATGTAACTAAGTATTAGACTGGATTTACAACCGATCTTAAGAAAAAATTCATGAAACATAACAACTGAGAAGTACCCCATACTAGTAAATACAAACCTTGAGGAAAATGTTGATAAGCTTATAAGTCATCAGCGTGTTTTGATTTGTTAATATTGCTTTTTTCTGCTGCTTCATTATTGATTAAATTTTCTGTTCTTAAATTAGTATATTCAATAATAACTTGATCATGAATGTTATCATGAAGCTTTATTTCCATATTATGAAATAATCCAGAATATGATGAATTATACTTTTGATCGAGCATACTCTCGTCAAAATCATACTTATCCAAAATTAATTGAAACATATATAACCAGAGAGCACCTTTATAAAATACATCATCAACTTCACCAACTAATTTGAGCTTATTTAACTTACCTTTGTGAAATTCAGGTAGCATAAAGAAAGATGCCTCTTTCATTTCTTTTGAATAAGTTTCATATTCAACATTCCAATTATTGTTGTTATCTAATTTTTTTTCTCTAACAAGAGTTTTCTTTTTTCTATTGAATTCTCTTTCTGTATCTCCAAACTTGAAGGATAAGAAAATATCTGTTACAATTATAGTGTCTAGTGCAGCTATTTCCCTAGCTTTCTTATAAACTTTTCTTTCACTTACCTTCTTGGCTTCTTCAATCTTTTCACATCCGAATAACAATACTAAAACTATCAATAGTAACAGTCTTTTCATTACAATTCTCCCAATTTCATATTTTCTATGATAGCTTATTATTATCGAAAATACTGTCAAAGAATTCACAAAATTTATCTACCAACTAAGAGCATCCCTGCATCACGTGAATGTTCTGAATTCCTGCCATTATAGCCAGTATAACATTGAAAAGTCTATTTATCGACCTTTGTTCCTGATCCTTTGTTTGGTTTCATTGGGTCCATCATTCTTCGCTTAAAATGCATTCAGTCTCTAATACTTTTTTTGATATTAATCTTCATCTTGACATAAAATCAACTTCAAATCATT
>Ga0208771_1000804_pt1 | contig 18172 bp, 22 predicted proteins | sample AntAceMetag02UKX_FD_184775 | JGI IMG/M metagenome (GOLD analysis project Ga0208771, IMG submission 184775) | Saline lake microbial communities from Ace Lake, Antarctica - Antarctic Ace Lake Metagenome 02UKX (SPAdes) (version 2) | ecosystem: Environmental > Aquatic > Non-marine Saline and...
ACCCTTGCTCGTAAATTCTTTGAGTGATTCTTCCTCTCCTTCGGCGAGGTTTATTTTCGTCATGAAACATAGGATGGATTAAACAAGCATTTATATTTAACTAAAAACTAATGTTGTACGACACTAGTTACCTCGACAGACCTGCCATCGCTATCAATCCAAAGGCCGTTCTCGTCTGCTTTGACAGATTCCACGTGAGCACTCAGAGTCGAAGAGACGTAGTTTGGGCCGCGCCCCCGTTTCTCTGGTGGGAGTATCTCCTCGAGCCGTCCCAGAAAAAGTCGAAAGAGGGGACTTGCCCCAGCAAAGAGAGTTCCAGGAAGGTTTGGTACCTCGGTGGATATCGCCTTTAGATCCTGATTGGTTACTTAGACAGAAACCATGCATTCCTTCCAGAGCTCAACATGCATATCTCTGTCGCGTAAAAAGATGAACTGACCCCGCATTCCTGTGGTCTAGACAAAACGATTTTGATAAATTGCCGCATTCAGTCCTGACTTACTAGATATCGAGAAGTTGCAGTTCAATTGGCAATTCGTGTGGGGCTTAATAGATCGAGCTTGTAGGCAGACAATAGATGCGCGACAAATGCTAGGTAGACGCGCGCAAAGACATTGGCATGAAAATACGACGCCCAATAAAACGTCCAATAAAAAATTGGCCACCCACACTCCTGAATTCAACCTTTGTGTTATCATTCCATTCGCGTTCACATCCAAGCAAATGACTCATCGCCGCCACAGTCGAATTGTTAGGCCCGTCAAAGGCCAAAGACTAGAGACGTAATCTCGCTTTTGAGATTAATTAATCTGGTGCCACATAATTTGCAGAGAGCCCATCGAGGCCGACCCGCCCGATCGAAATAAATTATTTATATGATTAAGTTTTTGTAAGATCCATATTTAAAAAAATCCCCTTGGTGATCATGATGAAAGATAGCATGGTAAAAGTTTTGGATGATAAGGATCTCGAGTTCGCCGAGACCCTGAGAAGCCTAGGTGTGCAGCGAAACGTGGCGATACTGATTACCTACCTCGCGAACGTGGATGAAGCTTCCTCTAAAGATATAGAGATGGGCTCCAACCTCCGACAGCCCGAGGTCAGCATAGCCATGCGTACTCTGCGCGAGAACGATTGGGTTGACGAAAAGGAGGTCAAAAGAGGCGGTAAAGGCAGGCCCATGAAAGTCTATTCCTTGAGAACTACCATCGACCAGATAATAAGGCACTTTGAGGAAGAAAAACAACAAGAGTCTGCTCAGACCATGGAAAGCATACAGAAACTCAAGCAACTGATATCGTCTTGAGCGAACTTGAATAGATGAAAAGAAAAAGAGCAGAAGCAAGCCCGGAACGTGCCATCTAATCGGCAGTTCCGGCAGCAATATCTTTTTGCGAGGTAGCTGGCGTAACTACCTCTACATTGATCTTAGATGCGATGCCTCTTCCCATAGACACACAGCATCCGCCAATTTCAACCACTACCGGCCCGCCGAAGGGCTGACAGGCTATCTTGCGCACCTTCTGGCCCTCCCTTACGCCCATCGATTCAAGCCGTTTAACCCATCCAAAGTTTCCTGTCAACGACTTGATCTCAAGGAGCAGGTCACATGGAGCTTTTGTCAGCGAGATCAACTTTACACCTCTATGCCTACATCCATCCAAAGGATATTAGGTCCATAAACCTAGCGGTGCAGCCTCAAAGCCGGACCAAAACCCCATTGTCTGCCAGGTACTGCTTCAGATCGCCAATCGGCCACTCATCATAGTGGAATATGCTGGCGGCAAGAGCCGCAGATGCGTGGGTCTTTTCAAACACCTCTAGTATGTGTTTTGCGTTTCCGCATCCACCTGAAGCGATCACGGGAATCCTTACCCTAGAAGATGCAGTTTCAGTAAGCTCTATGTCGAAGCCGTCGTAGGTGCCATCGCGATCCATGCTGGTCAGCATTATCTCGCCAGCGCCAAGCTCTTCGACCTTCTTTGCCCAGGCGATGGCGTCGATTCCCGTAAACTCTCTGCCTCCGTAAAAAGAGCACTCAAACCAGCATTCGCCCTTCGGTGTTGGAACTGTTATCCTGTTTTCAAAAGATTCGTACCGCCGCTTTGCGTCTATCGCCACGACACAAGCTTGGTTTCCGTACTCTTCGGCGATTTCAGTGATAATCTCGGGCCGTTTCAGTGCGGTGGTGTTCACGGTGACTTTGTCTGCTCCGGCGTTGAAGATAGTCCTCGCATCTTCCAACGTCTTTATGCCACCTCCGACTGCAAGTGGTACGAAGACATTTTCTGCAGTCTGCTTGATGACGTTGACCATCGTATCCCGTCTCTCATGGGATGCAGTTATGTCAAGGAAGATTATCTCGTCGGCCCCTTCTTGGTAGTAACGGGTTGCAAGTTCCCAGGGGATTCCGGCATATCGTATCTGCTTGAACTCGATCCCTTTCACAACTCTACCTTGGGCCACGGCAAGATCGCAATCGAGGCATGGGATTATTCTTTTGGCTAGCATCTGGTCAACCTCACGAAGTTTTCAAGGATAGAAAGCCCTTTGGCCCCCGACTTTTCAGGATGGAACTGCACGGCAAATAGGTTATCTCGAGATATGACGGCAGTGATCTTCATTCCATAATCGGTAGTGGCCGCAATCATTGATGCGTCTTTGGGCACGCAGTGGTAGGAATGGACGAAGTAGAAGCGGTCGCCTTCGTTGATTCCGTTCAGGATTTCAACATCCTTTTTTATGGAAAGCTCGTTCCAGCCCATTTGGGGGATGAGGACGGTATCAGGAAGGCGGACCACTTGGCCATCGACCCATCCAAGCCCCTCATCTGGGCTCTCTTCGCTCTTTTCAAAGAGAAGTTGCATTCCCACACATATGCCCAACATTGGCGTTCCTCTTTCCAGTGATTCAAAGAGGGCGTCTTTGAAGGGGGAAAGCTTCTGCATGCACCTTCCAAAGGATCCAACTCCAGGAACCACGAGGCCGCCTGCCTCTGAAAGGGCCGCGGGGTCCGTGATCCTCTTTGGGTTTGCGCCGACGTGGTGGAGGGCGTTGTATATGCTAAAGAGGTTTCCGACGCCATAATCCACAATTGCTATAGTCAAGTTCAGATCACCTAATTACATAAATACAAAGGTTTCAATCGCCAGAATTCCATGTTCTTTAACTCCATATATGCCTATTTAGGAGATTTTCCCAACGTTCTCCCCAATGATACCGACCGCTTACATGCCGGTGGCCAGAATTACTTGACCTATTGGGTCATATATATAGCCTTGCAGAACCTTTTTATATCACGAAACGGAAGCGAGAGAGATGTTCGGCGTTCCTCGTACAAGCAAAGGTCGCTCAAGGCTTTTGGCCGCTCTTCTTCAAGGGCGTTGGTTGTAACTGTTTGGTCTGCCTATCGGTGTGGCTCGCCATCGATCATCTGGAGAGATTTATGGCAGAGGGGGTGTCTTGATCCTTTTCCGTTCCTTTCTTCCCAGGCCACCAAAGTCCAACAGAAACCCTCTTTGATCCTTTCTGCAACTATATTCGAGAACCGATTAGATGAAACTAATCGGTTCTCGCCAGAATAGTGCTTAACGATACGAATAGGACAAATCTCAAACTCTTACGAGTTAGAGATTTGTCTGAAAGGTATCGTTAAGCACTATAGATCAGAATCTGTTTTCAAAGGGGCGTACTGACAAGCGCCTTTATCTCCTTGGGTGTGCGGAGGGGCGGAAGACCCCCGCCTCAGGCTGGGGATGGATAGCCCCTCGCCCGTTCGTCCAATATTCGGGTAATAACTGCGTCATATGCTGTGTTGACTAATTTTGCTATACCACCTCTCCGGTCGTATTGCCAATTTTGTATGTTTATGTCATGTTAATTAGAATATTATAAAATACAAATTTAAGCATCGCCTCATGGAGCATGTTTTCAGTTTTAGATGCCGTGACAAATTCTCCTGTAATTCTTTTGACTGCTGAAAAAACACATTCTACTGCCCATCGTTGGCCATAGTCGTATTTATCTCTCCATTGAGTATACTTCAAATCCTTAAATTCTTTTACATATTTCTTTCTTGAGGGCGACCCCTTTGTTTCTGTGGACGCATTCTGACGAATTTTAATTCCAGAAACGATATTTTTGTTGTTCAGTATGTCGAAATTATCGTTTGCATCATATGCACCATCATCTAATACTTTTTCAATATCAACATCTTTTAAGTTATTTTCTGCTTGTTCGATAACTGGCTCAAACATTGTGCAATCGCCCACATGCTCATCAGTAACCTCAATTCCAATGATTTCCTTTGTCTCTGCGTTAACAGCGATATGGACTTTAATCCAACCCCTGTGAACGTCCCATTCTTCCCTGATCCAATCCCCACGGTTAGCAACCTTGATCCCCGATGAATCTATTGCAATAACTACAGGTTCATCGCTTTCTGCTATCGTTTCTGCTAAGTCGATATCAAGCTTAGTTCCCCTCTTCCAGATGTTCGTGTAGTCAATTGGCTTAACTTGAGGGACTAACTCCGATAATCTTCTTACAAATCCTTCCAACTGTCGGTAAGGCAAACCAAATATAATATGTATAAACATTAAAAATTTGATAAACGTCCAAGGATATTGATATCTACGTCCAACTTTGTTCTGATTTAGAGAATTAAGTTCTTGGTCCCACGTATCTAGAAAATCTAATGATAGGAGAAGCTCACCACGTTTAACAAGTTTTTCATTGTATGCCACCCAATCACGGTTATCAATCCATTTTTTCTGGGGCAACATTTTTTGCGACATGTGAAAATACACTCCTTTCTATTAGTAGGGGTTCCATACATAAAAATCTTTTAGTCAACACAGCAGCGTCATATGATTCACCCTTTTTCCCTTCGTCTTTGAGTCGTTCCCGCGTGCTGGTTTTCAACTGAATTGTAGTAATCGGATCTTTTGGCATAACCTATACATAGCACATAGGTACTATATGTAACTTAGTTCCCCGAAGCATTCGGGAAACAGTCTTTCGCCTTCTCAGGAAGGTAGGGCACTCTTGGCTTTTCCAAGAGTAAGACGGTGAACGAAAGACATCTCGCTTTGCATGGCACGAGATCCGCAAGGATCTGGTCTGAGCTGGATGGAAAGATCCGGCAACCACGGCGTCAAGATCTCCATGCAAGGCAGGCCGCCAGGTGTGAGAGAAATCTATGACCCCCCGGTGTTTCGCCAACACGGTGTCAACCGGCCCAATGTGTCCGAGACTTTTTGCTCAGGCGTAAGCCACCCCCTTCAGGGGGTGGTAGTTGACAGCTTGGGATAACTGCACTCATCAAGAACAAGAACAAAAAGCGTATGTGTTTAGCCCCCAAAAATCAATTGCTTGATATTGTTTTTGGCCAACGAACGCACGCCGATCAACAACTTGAGCCAGATTGGAAAACGATATCATTAGCCGAATTTGCTTGAAATCGGTTCTTTGGAACAGGTCACATGAGCCATCACGAAATAGGTTTACTGATGCCGATTGAATGGAGCTAAACACATACCAAAAAGCCAAAGCTTTGAGGATTGATAGATGCAAACGTTTCTCCCCTACCCGGACTTCAAGAAGTCAGCCGAGGTGCTGGACAGGCAGAGGCTCGGGAAACAAAGATCAGAGGCCCTCGTCCTTTTGAGGATATGCCGAGATGGAAAAAGCCGCTGGAAGAATCACCCCATTTGGAAGATGTGGTCCAATAACCCAGAGGCACTCGCTTATTATGGCGTCGTGATCTGCGAGGAGTGGATCAAGCGGGGCTACAAAGATACCTGTAAGGAGAAGATCCTTGCCGCCAACCGTGAGATGGGCGGGTCCGGGCTTGACGACCTTCGCCAAAAGTACGAGAACAAAGAGGAAGGCTTTTTGCCCTCATGGTTCGGGTCCGAAGAGTTTCACGCCTCTCATCGGTCCAACCTTCTGAGAAAGAACCTGGATCACTACTCGGCCTTCGGCTGGACCGAGCCAAAAGATCTCTGCTACGTCTGGCCCAACCCAGTCGACTCGAAAAAAGGAGAAAAAAAGTCGGAAGGCTAACGGTGGCGGCGGCCAGATCGAAGTGGCACTCGTCGAATCCGACCCCATGATGGCGACATTTGGCGAGTTTGATATTTCATCAGGACCTCATCCCGCCCAGGTTGACGACATCGGGCTTGGATCCGAGGGGCAGAGCCAGCTGACCGTAGCCCGCGCGGATGCTTCCGTAACAGGTCCCAGACTGGACCCTACCCACGGAGTCGTAGGCCAGGTAGCGTCCGGTGATCGAGCTTCCGACGACGTTAAGGTCCAGTTTGTAGAGGACGTTTTCTTCCAGGAAGATCAGATCGAGGCTCAAAGCGTTGCCCATGGTTCGCCCGCTGGCTCCGATCGTCAGGTATCGGACCGTCGTGGTCTGAGACACCGAATCAGTATCCTGGTGCAACCACCAGATCATCGATTCGATCCCCTCGTCTTTTGTCGGCTTTGGCTCCGTTTGGGCAAGGGGCGCGCTCAGATCAGTTGCGCCGGTGCTGCCCCGGCCGAAGATGACGTCATCGATCTGACTCATCTCAATGTACACAGATTGTGTCCTTCCGCTAGCAGAGTCTATCAGAAGCAGGCTCCAGCTCCCTGCGACGTGGGCGGGACTGGCTTTTGCAGCTGGCGAAATCGATCCGAGAACCTGATCAGAAGTATGATCAGAAGCAAAAACCGCGGTTTCTTGTTGGGGCACCCGGCATGATCCCCCAATGCTGAGAACGGCAAGAACTAAAACTGAGATGAAAACCCATTTTGATCTCATTTTCATAAACCCCCTAGCCTTCTTCACGTTCAACGCTTAAAAATTAGGCGCTCTTCGACGCCGTCAAAAAGGCAGAGTTTGAACCTTGAGTTTTGGCTAATGTCGACCTATCAGTTTCTTTTTCGATTGAGCGAAGTCAGCTAGAGGCTTGATCACCACTTTTTCAGTCTTCAAGCCGGATCTCCACCCCTATTTTCGACCTTCAAACTGTCCCCCGGTCAGACACAGCCAAAGACGAACGGTGTGTTCCTGCAGCATTTTCCCGCCCCAGGTAATCAGCGCTGTCATGCCCACCGCTCTTCAAACCGCCACCTTTCCGTCCCGCTCCTGGCGACGATCTGGTCTCTTGCCGCAGCTTCCCGCGCGATGGATCGGCGGCAGCTTGTACAGATCTCCATCCACGAAATGGCTAAGTTCAGTGCCTGAAGATCTTTCGGAATTCTATTCTATTCAACACTTGAAGGCGTTTGACTAAGAGATGTCTTTAATAATTTTAATGCACATAGGGGGGTAAGAAAATCAAAAAATATTCTTTGAGGGATCCCATTTCCTAAGACAGCCGAATTGCTACCGAGAGAAGCCTTAGCGACACGATTATTATGATACAATATTCTTTTATCTTTCTTGATTATTTTATCAGAGTCCTTTCTCGACATCCATTCACATTTCAAATCCATGGTCTCGCCCAAATCAAACCACCTATCAAGATTTAGGCATGATAATATTATTTTCTTCCCCAAAGATAAATCTATCACATCAGATTTGTCAATTCCGTTAATGAATGGCGGATAAGCGAGTGGAAAATTAAATGATGATTGAAAATTCGTTACAGGATAGTTTACTGCACAATCCTCTAGCCATCCTGTAAAGGCTTGATACGCCTTTTTAATCGGGATATTAAGGTGATATGCAGCCACAAAAAGACATTCATCCTCAATAGTATCTAATGCCCAGCCATCCGTTTCACAATCTTTTAATAAACTCCTAACCGTTTCGGTATAAAATTCTACATCAAGATTAGTGACATCACAGATTTTAACGCTCGTTCCTTCGGAATCAATTCCCTCTTCATTATTAATTACTGAAATGGCTCGTTCTCCTCTGCAACCTTGTTTTATTATCCGCTTCATTTGTTTCTGTGATTTTGGTTCCAACGATGTATATGTATTTTCGAAGTTATTATTTGGATCTTCTAACATCTCTAATAATTTTCTGTTTTTCTCGCCTTCTTTTAACTCTATGATAGATTGTTTAATTCTTTCGTCCTCAAATTCTATACATAATACATCTCCTATTTGGAGAAACGATGTTATGTCTGTCAATAGAGCAAATCCCATTTCATTCTTATTAAACTCCCTTACGAATTTCCTCCCACTTTCTAAGTTTGAGTTATTGATCGATGGCATATTTCCTTTTAAATAGAAACGATTTGCTATGTAGTGATGCTGCAAAAAATACCAGGCAATACTATCTGCTAATTTTCTGAATACATTGCTCCTTATTGATAGATCTTCAATTTGATTATTTAAATTGTTTTTTAATTTTATATCTCTATTTTTATTTGCTTGCTTTAGCTCTAATTTGATTTTTTGGGTTTCAGATTCAATTGATACTAATTCTTCTATAATTATTTCTTGTGCTAATGAAAATCCTTCATGCACTTTTCTTATAAATTCTTCTTTATTTTCTTGTGTCAGCTCAAACAAGGTAGGATCTCCGAAAAATCTTATACCATATTCGTTAATATATTCATAAATAATCTTTAGTTTATTTCCATAATTATTTATAGATTCATCTCGAATATAAGAAGTATGAATATGTCCATGGTTTAATTCTGCAAACAGTATAACGCCATCATCATCTCTATAACGATAACAAATTGCCATTGGCTTTTATAAAGCGTATTTGCCTTAAAAAAGTTGTCCCTGTACCGGTCTTGCACAAAATACATACTTAACATCATATAGTTTTTATTCCTCGCGCTTTCGTACCAATTTTGGTAACGGTCGCGTGCGTACTCACGCACTCGCGCAGGACGTGTTCGCGCCCATCCACAAGTGCGCGCGGGCGACCGGGCGACGCCTGGAGGCTCTGCAAGACCCCAAGCGTCCGATCCAGGAGGGAACCTGGGCCAGCGCCGACTAGGGCCCGTCGGATTCTACGAGCGGCACGGCTTCCGGCTGGTCACTCCCGTCGAGAAGGACTATTCTTCTCAAGCGCCGCTGGCGGATCCCCGACCGGCAGGTGGCGACGTCGGTGATTTTCGGCCGGTCAGCCCTGCGCCGCCCTTGGTGATTAGGGCGGAATAATAAAACCTAGAAGAAAAAAGATGATAGCACGTCTTCGCCCTTTTATGGGCTCTTTCTGCTCCTTCCAAGCACCATCTGCCGGGTGGCCCTCTCCGCCTCGATATTGCGCCTGCAGATCGGACAGACCCGGATCCATTCCAGGCCCTCTGAATCCTTCTGCAAATTGGCAGGAATATCTGATTCAATCTTCTTTAGCATGGGCTCTGTGGCATAGCGTGATCCACAGATCTTGCAGGCCACCAGATCAAAGCACATATCTGGCTCAGGGACCGACTCATCTAAAGGCACCAGGGTTCAAAGCTTTGGCAGGGCAAAACTCCACGCATAGATCGCACTCCTCTTTGCACCTTTTCCAGTGAATGCACCTCTTATCTGCGCCTTCAGTAAGGACGATATTTTGACTGGGACAGACATTGGAGCAGGACCGGCAGCCACAGACACAGGCTGGCATCAACTTTAATCATTTTCGACCTCCCTGAGCAGCAACCCGCGCAGCCCGAGCCCGCGCCCGGTGAGACGCCAGCTCAAAATCGGTGGATAGAGCATTGGCCGGACAGGTGGTGACGCAAGTGGGCGCATCGTGACCCTCGCATAAGATCGCACTTGTGGGCGATCTTGTCCGCCCAGACAACTCCGAAAGGACAGGCCAACTGGCAAAGGCCGCACCCGGTGCACTTTTCCACATCAAATACCGTGCGTTCGCCTTCTTTATGCAGAGCCCCGCTAAAGCAGACCATGGTGCAGCAAGCCTCCTCACAGTGATGGCAGAATATGGGAACCGAAGCCTGATCTCCTACAAAATGCACATTAATGTGTCCGCTGCCTCCGTGCACGCGCTGGCAAGCCACCTCGCAAGAGCGGCATCCAATGCATCTGCTGATGTCAATGTAAACGGGCATTTAGGGCCCGTGAGGAAATAACCTTGTCATATGAGTGTTATGTAATTATTATACTGAACCTGCACCATGTCGGTTTCATATAATGGCTGTACACGTATATGCGCAAGTTATTTCGCTACGGGCCCTTAGTCCCTCCGTGAAATCTTGCAGGCCGAGACCTTGAACTCTGGAATCTTCGCTTCAGGACGAACGCAGCAGGATCCCCCCCACTTTAGTGGGGGGCGGAATGCGTTCAAATATTCACAGCCTGAATTAAGGTTGTACCGCCCGCCATGTACTCGCCCAAAAAGTCTTGCGAGCTGCCGCCTACGACCACAGGACCGGCCTTTTATCCTCGTACTCTTTCATGTGCAGGGCCGTTCTGTAGCCGCAATTGTCCCGCACATATATCTCGCCACCTCGCATGGAAAAACCCAGGACGTCTCCGGCCCGCCCCTTTACGATTATCTCTCCGGCGTCCATGGTGTTTCCCACGCCATCCTGGGCATTGCCGTGCATAGTTATCTTATGGCCGTAGAGAAAAGCGGCCAGATCGTTGCCGGAAGTCCCGAAAATTTTGATCTCCATTTTAAGATGCTCGGGAGTGTAGAGGCGGGTGCCGATGTACCTCTGACCGCAAACATTTATGATATTGACTTTCTTTACGCCAGAGAGCATCAAGTCCCTGAGCTGGTCATTTAGCTCTTTAGTCTCCAGGTCTGTGGCATCGATCTCAAGGGTTCCTATCTTTTGATCATCTTGCTTTGCCCCAAGACTTGATTTGGGCAGAACTGCACTCGCCATTCGTCTCTCACTCTCCGGCACCCTTTATTCCTAAAACATCAAGCACCCACTCGTGCAACCCCACGCCCCGCAGATGGTCTCGGTTGCCGCGCAGGCTCTCCAAGGCGTTGATGCCCATGCCGCCCAGCATTTCGGCAATCTCGTGCGACCAGGCGGTGATGAGGTTAGACAACCTCTGCGAGGCGATATCCACATTCAGTCTGCCAGACAGACGTGGGTCCTGAGTGCATATTCCCCAGTTGCACTTGCCGGTATAGCATTTCTGGCAGAGAGTGCAGCCCATGGCGATCAGAGCCGCAGATCCGATATAAACGGCATCAGCGCCCAAGGCTATGGCCTTGATTACATCGGGGCTGCAGCGAATTCCGCCCGCGGCAACGATGGAGCATTTGTTCCTGATACCCTCATCTCGTAGGCGTCGGTCCAACGAGGATATGGCAAGCTCAGTGTTGGTATGCCCACATTGTCCCGGATGGCTTTTGGGGCTGCTCCAGTTCCGCCTCGCAAACCGTCGATGGCGATGATGTCTGCACCTGCGCGCACAATTCCTGTGGCTATGGCGGCAAAGTTGTGCACGGCTGCGATCTTCACGGAGATTGGCTTTTCGTAGTTGGTAGCCTCTTTCAGAGCGTAGATGAGCATGGATAGATATTCAATAGAGTAGATATCATGGTGTGGCGCTGGTGAAATGGCATCCGTACCCATGGGGATCATGCGCGTTTCAGCCACCGCCGCTGAGACCTTATCGCCGGGCAAGTGGCCGCCGATGCCGGGCTTGGCCCCTTGGCCCACCTTGATCTCCACGGCCTGGGCACAGTTCAGGTACTCGGCATCTAGGCCGAAGCGGCCTGATGCCACCTGCACAATGGCGCATTTTCCAAATTCGTCTCTCATCTCTTTGGGAAGTCTGCCTTCACCTGTATTGAAGTAGGTTCCGGACTTGCAGGCAGCCGTAGCTAAAGAGCGGAAGGCGTTGTAGCTTATGGCTCCGTAGGACATGGCCGAGAAGAGGATAGGAGTTTCCACCATCAGATTAGGTGAAAGCTTGGTCTTGATCTCCACATCACCATCTTCAGTGGAAATTTCCATCAAGTCGGGTTTGGCGCCCAGAAAGGTGCGAAGCTCCATCGGCTCTCTCAATGGATCGATGGAAGGATTGGTAACTTGAGAGGCATTGAGCACGATGTGGTCCCAGTAGATGCGGAATGGATTGTCGTTGCCGCATCCGGTAAGGAGCACACCTCCTGTCTCCGCTTGCTTCTTGAGGTCTTCGAGCTTCTCGCGAGACCAGGAAGCGTTGGGCCGGTAGAACGAAGAAGAGGGTCGAACTGTTATGGCGTTCTCGGGGCAGAATATGACACATCGTTGGCACCCAACGCACTTGCGTTCGTCGGATATCAGCCGGTCAGCCACCGGATCGTAAGTATGGACACCAAAAGCACACTGTCGCTCGCAGCCCCTACACTGGCCACATTTTTCTTCGTCCCTTGTGATCTGGAACTCAGGAAAGACTAATGATTTCATTGCTAAACCTTCCTCATATTATTTAGTTCGCCTACGACCGGTTCTCCTCCGTTCGGCGTCCAGACGCGGTCAAGCTGTGGCGAGATAAGTCTAATCGCCGCCTCCTCTGAGGAGAGGTAGAACATCTCCCCTTTCGTAGCAGCAGTAATGGGTTGAAGCCGGATTCGGTCCGTCAGACCGATCATTTTTCCAGTCTGACCGATGATTACAGCAAAAGGTCCGTTCATGAGCAGGGGGCCGTAAACCATCCTCAACGTTGTAAGCAGTTTTTTCTCCTTCTCATTCATCTGGTCGATCGCATTCCAAATGGGTGGGGCGAGAATTTTGGCCACAATCTCAATGGGAAGCTTCTGTCTTCTCATGAGCAGGTCCGCAGCATAGGCGATTACCTCCGTGTCCGTCTGCAAGGTGCAGGCATAGCCGTTACTATCTCCAGGTACCAGCGCTTGGTGCCGTAAGAGGAAACCTTGCCGTTGTGTGGACGATGGTCGTATCCAGGAGGCTAAAGGGATGGGCCCCGCCCCACCAGGCCTGGGTGTTTGTGGGAAAGCGACCGTGCGCCGTCCAGGTGTGAGCTCTGTAGAGCTTGTCGAGCATAAAGTACTCTCCGATCTCCTTTGGATAGCCCACGCCCTTGAAGCAGCCCATGTTCTTGCCAGAAGAGAACACGTAAGCATTCTCAATTTTGGCGTTCACCCACATGACTTTGTTCACGATGTAATCCTCATCGGAGAGCATAGCATCCCTGCCCTGCGTTTTGGGAAGGACAAATTAGCGCCAGACAAAAGGAGGGTCCTTTACAGTTGCTTCACCGCCATGAGGGATTTCTTCATCGTAGACTGCATCAAAATTCTGGGAAAGAAATCCATCCAGCTCTTTTTTGGCGAAAAATTTGGCATGCGGGCCTTTGCCGGTGAACATCAGGTGGAATGCGTAGTAATCTTTGTATTCAGGATAAATGCCATAGGCTGCAAACCCCACCACCAAGACCATTGCCACGGACGTGCATGTTGGCTATAGCCTTCATGACGCCAGCCCCGGTAAAGCGCTCCCCATCTCGGTTCATGGCTCCAAAGATGGAGCAGGCACAGATCTCTTTATTGTATAGCTCCCTTCTAATCCTTGGCATAATAATCTTAAACCCCATCTATCGGCCTGATTTTGCCTGAATCGATAATGTGCAGACGACAGAGGACTACAATAAATGCCTTATAGCTATTTGAGACAAGTTGAGACATTTTCATAACATTTATGAATTGGGTCTGACGATGCGGATATTTTTTTGGTCATGGCATCACTATGTGCAAATCTCAATAATTTTGGGATTGTCTCAGTACAATTCAGAACATTTTCCAGTTGTATGATTGGTGGACATACATAAAAAGATGAGCCCAAATATGGGCTATAAAGCATAGGCGATTTTCTCTTATCTCTTTTACTCGATTGTTTGGGACGCACCAATGGTGTTATACCTGCTGAGCATCCAAAGAAGGTCTTCATCCATGATCACCGATATCGAGCTTCGGGGTTGGATCGAGCGAGATGGGACTCGTCCCACAAAGCAGGAAGCGACACGTGCCCTATCAAAAGACCCCCGTGCCATTTCGACCTTTGGAGGAGAGTTTTTCGTAAGATGGAACGGATGCATGGCGCGAGATAGGTTTGGGATCATGCCGGGCGCCACTCCGCCGGGCGTGTTGTTTTGCGATGGAAAGGAGATATCGAAGGTTGCGCCTGTGCCCAATTTGCCATCGATGGATCTTGGCGAGGCGATCGAAACCGCGGTTCGGCTCAGGAGCGATGAGGGTGCAGTCGCCTTTTCTGGAGGCGTTGATTCAGCCCTCGTGGCTTATCTTACCAAACGAAAATGCGTGGCGGTAGGGGTTGAAGGTTCCCACGACCTGAAGAGGGCCAGGTTTGTGGCAAAGGAGCTTGGCCTCGATCTGGACGAGGTCGTGATATCTGGCGGGATAGAAGAGGCTTTGACTGAAGTTTTGGGCGTCATCCCCAGGGTCACGCCGGTAGACGCATCGATTGCAACGACCCTTTATTTCGTGGCCCAATGGGCTGCTGAGCGAGGATACGAGCGGATTCTTGCAGGCCAGGGCGCAGACGAGTTGTTTGGAGGGTACGCCCGTTATCTTGAGACAGATACTCTGGCTCAGGATCTTGCGCGGGACTTTTTTGGGTTGGAGGCGCAAGCGGCGCGAGACCAAGCGATCGCCTCGATTCACGGCGCCTACTTTTCTCTGCCTTATCTGGACGTGCGGGTGGTCGAGGCAGCTTTTGCCATTCCAGCCGAAGAGAAGGTGAAAGACGGCATCCGGAAGCGACCTTTAAGGAGCGTTGCAGAAAGGCACATGCCGTCTTCGATCGCCAATTACGAGAAAAAGGCGATGCAGTACGGAAGCGGCGTCTGGCGGGAAATTCAAAGGCTCGCTCGCAAAAAGGGCTACAAGCGGTCTGTACAGGATTATCTAGTGGAGATCACAAAGGCCGAAAGGTTGTGAGGGGGTGAGGATTTCCAAGCGCCCGTCGTTTCAAGTCCAGAGCCACAAGTCAAAAAGTGCACACCGCTGCAAGCAGTGGGGCATGTTCGCACCCTACCTCGGCCGGGACCGGATGGGGGCCAGGGGCTGGCATCGTCCAGGATCTCCGGGAGGTGGCAGGGGGTGTGGATGTAGATAAGGTCGCTAAAACCCCAATTATGCAGAATTTCTTTGTATATATTCGACTATTTTAAATACTTGAGTTGAAGGATTGCATTCCCTTGTATGCAAACTTCTTCCAGATGAGTCGTGAATGTTATTTAAATATTTAGCATTTTTAATTGCCATTTGTCGCTTATCCTCTATTAAATCATACAAATCAATACTTTTTCGATAATTCGGAATATGACATATTAATCTATCAATTAATTGGGCGCAATCTGTACGGGAACTATACCGTTCATAATGCAGTAAATACCACAGTTCAAAACATGGGTTAGATAAACAGATCTTTATTCCATGTTCATATGCCAATTTCCTTGCATCTGTTAGGTCACGATCAGTATTGCTATTCACGTCATAAACACAATATGCTCCATCACCATTTATAATGTCAAATCCATATTCATCACATTTTTTAATTGCAAACTTTACTAGATTTATTGGGTCTGTTCGACTAGTGTTCGGAATTACAATTCTCAATCCAGATCCTCTTTTTATAAATCTTTTAAAATAAGTTGGTTCCGTTTTTGTGCCCTCGCATGCGATAATAATTAATTTTCGTATTTCTCGTGGATGCCTTTTTCTAGTGTGGGATTCTGGTTTTCGTCTCATAGAATGTCACCATCTCCTAAAAATGGAACGGCACCATATCTCCCTGCCAAATATCCCTTCTCGATGTTTTCGTCCTTACGGGGTTTATAATCCCACAATGAATATAAATCAGTGCTCTGATCAGGTCTCTTTTCTGTGAACCATATTTGATCCCTTCTAAAAATGTTGGTTTTTAATAAATATGTATTATGTGTGCTGAATACCAATTGAGAATTGTTTTTATTTTTCTTTGGATCATGAAATAGGTCTACTAAATATTTAACTAAATATGGATGTAAATTCGTGTCGAATTCATCAATTATGAGCAATTTGCCCTTTAACAAAACATCAATTATTATTCCTGTCAACTCGAACATTCTTTTAGATCCACTCGACTCATCACGAAAATCAAATGGGATCTTAACTTTATTCCCGCTACTATCAAATCCATAATGGTATGTTTGAATTTCTGTAATTTTTGGAGCATTTTTCAAAATATCTTCACGCAACGATTCCGGAATATTTTTTGGAAGATCTTTATCAGAAAGGGACCTAGTTGAAATATCTAAGTCTATTATTCCCACATCGGCCTCATAAAGGAATTTTTTTATGATATCTCTTGTCCGCTCATTTTTGTTGAATATTTCTGTTGTTTTTATATTTGTAACGGGCATTTCTTGTGAAGTCTCAACCTGAACGTTATTCACAAACCATTCCATAGCTTTAGCAGTCCTCTTATAATTCCAGTTTGATGACGTAGATAGATATAACGAATTGTCTAATGTTCTTTTAGATAATTCGTTTTGTTCCTTTTTATCCTTAACGAATCGGTAATTATTTGTATGATCTCGTTCAAATATAACTGCCGGGCGGCCCATGGGATAATAATATAAATATTCTTCGTGGATTTTAGTCATATCTGCGGAAAAACCATATACATACTTTATGCCGTCCTTTATAAAAACAAGTTCAAACTTGCTAGGTTTATCGCTATATTTTTCGTCTAATCGAAATGGAATTACTTGAATCGCGTCACCTTTTTGATTTTTATGAGAATTTATAACCATATATTTAACAAAACCTATTGATTTTAATAAATTAGTCTTGCCTGAAGCGTTTGGCCCATATACTACTGCACATTTTATTAAATTATTGCCATCGTAATTGATTAGATTATTATCAAGTGATTTATCACTCGATGCAACCAGGTTTAATGTCATTTCATCTTTAAATGACAGAAAATTTTCGACGCTAAACTCTAATAACATTTATCCCACCCGCTTAACGAGTCATATATACCATATCTAAACCCTGTTTTTGTGAAAACTCTGCATAACGCAGCCTTATGATAACTAAACCCCCCTATGTTAAATATCCTATATAGATGTTTTTCGGTTAAAGATATATACATATCTACATACATTAAATTAGCGTCATTATTTTTTAAGGAACCCCCCGTCCATGCCCCCAACATCCAACCCCGGCTCCACTGCCGACTTTGAGACCGCCTACGAGATCGTGAACGACGCAACCGAGGTTTACCGAGGCACCCTACAGCAGGATCGGTGATGAGAGCTCCGCATGCCAAGTGAGGAGCTAGCAATCGGGAGATCGACGACCGCGTCCGGTTTTGCGGCTTCGAGAATTAGCGGCGAGATTTCCTCGGCGTGATGAAAATCCAGGACGTCGGGGACACGTGACTTTGATCTTGCACGCCCTATTTTCGGGCAGCGTGAAAAAGAGCGCGAAGGGGTCGCAGGCGAGCTTCTCGCCTCTACTCCGAAGACTGGCGGCTCTCGGCTATATAGTGTTTAACGATACCTTTCAGCCAAATCTCAAACTCGCAAGAGTTTGGGATTTGGCCTATTCGTATCGTTAAGCACTATTCTGTTGAGAACCAATTAGTTTCATCTAATTGGTTCTAGACTATAAACCACCCTTTTTATATGGCTGGCAGACCATACCACACTGTTGGGATGCCAAAAAGGGGATGATGCCACATGCCAAGGGCGAAGAACTTGAAAGAAGCCTACAACAATTTCTTTGTAGAACCACTAAAAGAAGAAGAGGAGTTCAGAGATTTCTACGTCGAAAGGCCAAAGAACGCACCATCTCCGATCGAAGAGCTAAGAGACCGGATAGATATCTCAGATAGAAAAGAAAAGTACCTCTTTCTCGGATTTAGAGGATCTGGGAAGAGCACAGAGCTGAATCGGCTGCTCGACCTGATCGATGAGGAACGGTTCCTTGTGGTCAGCTACTCGATACGCGACGAACTGAACGTGAGCGACTTCGATTTTCGAGACTTCTTCGTCTCCATGGCCTTGAAGATCTACGATACCGCGGAGGCAGAAGGCATCAAGCTGAACCGGGATATCGAAGATGATTTCAAGGATTTTGTAAAGCGCATCCATTGGTCATCGGTTAAGACAAAAATCGCAATGTGGCAATGATCTCGGTAGCAAATACGATGAAATCGACTGGATTAAAAAAGGTACAGGGGATCCGTTTCCGAATCCAACCCCATTTATGTAGTGCATAAAT
>Ga0208771_1000814_pt1 | contig 18009 bp, 21 predicted proteins | sample AntAceMetag02UKX_FD_184775 | JGI IMG/M metagenome (GOLD analysis project Ga0208771, IMG submission 184775) | Saline lake microbial communities from Ace Lake, Antarctica - Antarctic Ace Lake Metagenome 02UKX (SPAdes) (version 2) | ecosystem: Environmental > Aquatic > Non-marine Saline and...
CTCTCATCCGCATTGAGTAGTGTATAATCCAATGAGTTTGGACCTGCATTCACAGCGTCCTATAATAACAATTATGTGCGGCTCACTCAGGTGACCCCCCTAATCTGAGGCAATCATACAGAACCCCTAATCTGAGGCAATCATACAGAACCCCTAATCTGAAGTGAGACAAACGGGACAATTGGGTAGGGTGGGACAAACGGGACATTTCCGGGGAGGGGGCTGTGCGACACCCTTCCAATAATTTCTCCAAATAGAGACTTTCCATAGTGCAATTTTTTTCAGGGGGATTTTTGAGACTATTCAAGGTGGAATTAAAGCCCCACGCGGAGATACACTATAAAGGGCCCTTCCTGGGCGGGAATACTGGCCCCATACAAACATAAGGGGAAATATCAGCTGGAAGCTCCCTCGCTTCGCTCGGAGCCCGAAATCGCTTCGCTTTTTCTTTCTTTTTGAAATAGATGACGAAAATGGGAGGTGAGGGGACATAGTATATTAAGGAAAGGGCGCCGGGCCCTTTATTTAATTGAAGAGGGAGAAGACGAATGAGTGAGGATACGTCGCATTTAGCTGAGGGTTCAGTTTATTTTGGGGAACCTCCTGAGAATTTACATCTCATGCGCGGAGACAGGGATTACGAGGGGCGGCACAGTGGGATACATGAGCGGTCGACAAGCTGCTTCATTTCGCCCGCTTGTAGGGATTTAGGGAGAGGTTGGATTGCATATAACGGAGGCAGCACTTGTTTTCCAAAGTGTACTCCCGTCACTGTTATTTTACGGGATGGAACATTATCACGTGAGGGTATCTATAAAGCAGCCGATTGTCCCCGAATCCTAGCAGGAGAGAGTGGGGATGTTATTTATTATCGTCTTTCAAAAATTAAGGAGAAGAAGAGGGGAAGAGGGGCACGAAAATTCGATGGAAAATATCACATAGATAGCGTTAAGCTGTTCATGGCCAGTATTCTTGAATGCGATATGAGTTGGGGAATATTTGTAAGAGTCTGCCAATTGGTGCTCCATACAGATTCCCTTTATTCTATTATTAAGCGCATCCGGGAGCGCCCGGTTGATTCTAAGTGGCTCGATGAGAATGGGTATGTCTTCGCCTGGGAGCAAACGAAGGTGGAGAAGGTGGAGAAGGTCGGAGGCACGTATTGCGACCAGAAAGAGGGCGACACTTATCTCCTTTGCGCATCAGGGCCGAATACAGCAGTACTCGTAAACAAAAAGACAGGGGCCTATGTTATGCCAAGCGCTCCTGTTGTGGATATCTACGCGATTACGCAAGCAGAGTGGGATAGTGTGAGAGGCCCATTTGATTTAAAATTGTGTGGGGAGAAATAATGCCTGTACTCGAGTACACCATCTGTTGCGGGTGCCCCAACAGAGTGAAGAAGCTTGGAACCAGGGTGTGGAAATGCAACTCCTGGACGCATGCTAAGGCCGCAAAAAGTAAATTCGTGTCTCATGGGCATTGTCCCCATTGTGCCGAGCAAGCTAGACGTAAATTGATAGGAGAACAGAAATGAGAATTTTGATTATTGCGCTACTGCTTTGTGGGATCACCTTGGCCGCTGACGAAGCTTCCGAAGAAGCTCCTCCATCGGATCTCGCCGTGGAGAATACGGAACTCAAGGCCAAGGTGAAGGGGCTGAAGAGGGAAGTAAAATCCTGGGAGCGCAAGGAACGGAACCTTAACCGCCAGAAGAGTAAGCAAGATGCTAAGGAAATGTCCCTTGAAAAACGCATGCTTTATGTTAAGAATAAAGAGGTGGGAATTATCTCAAAGGCCAAGAAGCTGGTTAAGGAGAATAAAAAGCGGGAATATCGTCGGCTAAAGGCTGTTCGGGCAAAGAACCGTAAAAAGTATGGGATTAAATAGAAGGGAGAAGAGGATGAAAGCTATTCCGGAAGCAAAGTTCAGAACCACCTGTAGGATACTGGTCAATCGAAAGGGCTCATGTCGGGGCATTGATTGCCGGGACTGCCCTGGATATACCCTATATAATAAGGGAAATAATTGCACGGCAAATGGATGGGCCGTTGTCGCTGCCATTGGTGGCCCCGATCCCAAGACACTTAAAGCGGCCAAGCGCTGGCTTGCGCGGAACCCTGAAAAGGAAGCTTATGCGGGATGGTCGGGTGAATTGCCGGAGCAGCAGCTAAGCCACGACATTCCAAACCTTCCTACTGTCGTTACCTTGTCTTCGAAAGATTATGCGGAAATCCTAGATAAGGTAACGTATCTGCAGAATGCGCTGGACGAAAAGCAACAAGCGGCCAATTACCAGCGAGGGCAAGCGAAGAAGGCACGAAAACAGGTTCGGGAGTATGAAAAGGCTTTCGAGACGGAAAAAGAAATCAATGAGGTTAATCAGCGTGCCAACTTACAAATGGCGGAGAGAATCACAGAACTTGAAGGAAAAGAGGAAGACCGTCTCACTAAACTGGCCGAGGACCTAAGCATAAAAGTTCATGAACAGGATGTGGCCATGCAAAAGCCCAGCTGCCCCGGCTGGGAGCATTGCGCAGAAGTGAAAAAGGTGCAGGATCAATGCGATGCGCTTAGCATAAAGTGCAAGCGCTTAGGAGCGCCCCCGGTAAAGTTGACTATTACTAAAAACAGCGATTTTGAAAAGCCCGACGCATTGCAAACTCCTACTCGTTTTGGCAACGAGTCCGGAAGCTTAGTGGAAATTTACCTGGGAGGAAAGCAGTATCTCCTGATGCAGGGAGCGTGCCACAATAAATACTATGGGCCCCTTACGACCAACCAGATCAGCGCCGTAAAATTGTTGCGTGAGCTGGAGAATACTGAGGTCGTAGCGGATGTAAACTAAAATAGAATAGAAAGGAGGCGCCAATGAATTAATGTCCAAAACATAGTGGTTCAACTATGTTAGGTGCCGCCCCGCCCCTCCCCGCTCAACCCCTTGATGCAGGGAGGGGTTATTTTTTAGAAAGGATCAAATGAAATACGCGATTACAGCCATGGGACGCAGTGGAACCAAAAGCATCTCAGAATACCTCGGGTGCTGTCATGAGCTTGTCAATTCCATCGAAATTGAATTACTGCCTACTCTCAAGAGATTCACAGAAGCTCCCGATGGGTACGGCGAATGTTCCAGCTATCTGCGGATTGTGGCCCCATACCTTATTGGTATAAAACGAGCTTACATTGTCCGGCATCCGCATAACATTGCCATAAGCGCCAAGGCCCTGGGGCATTCCGTAGCTCTCACTGCTGACGGGCTGGCTTGTCTCTATGCGTCGATCAGCATTGACACCCATAGCCCCGTGTTCTTTTTTGAGTACCTGATCCATGATGCGGAGCTTCTGGCACAATATGTCGGCTCTCAGGCAACTGGGCCACTCCCTCACTGTAACGAGAGCGTAGAGGGGACCAAAGAGCGAGTAACGTTAGCATGCAGTGAGAAAATAATGCTGTCCCCTTTTCTTAGAGTTCGGGGGCACGAATATGAAGCCTAAAAAGGGGATTCGAACCAAACCTTGTGCAGATTGCGGGGTTATGATCGAATACAAGTGTGAAAATAAATTATGCTGTAAAAGGTGCGCCCAGAAGAGAATTAAAGAAAGTCAGGATAGGTTTGAGAAGGGCAATAGGAAGACCAGGCAAGAATGTTACATGCGCACTGGGTGGGATGAGATTTGGGACAACTTTAAGGCGCGAAGGACATCGGAGCAATTAAAAGAAGTTTGGAAAATAGCGGAGGCTGTCTGATGGCAGAGAAAACGACGCCCTACAATAAAGAGGATGATCCCTATGGGCTGTATTATATACCACCAAAGATTAAGAAGCAAGGACACGGGGCGGTGGAGGGGTATCGCAAAAAACAACGGAGGCAGTTAAGTAAGACACAAATCAAGAAGCGCAAGTGCAAGAAGCGCAAGTACAAGAAGCGCAAGCAGGAGGCAGAAAAAGCATTTCGCACCCCCAAGGGGCTTCCGGCATCCTTTTCATACAAACGGTATATCCGATCAAAGGTATGGTTCGCGCTCCGGAAGAAAGTACTGAAAAGGAAGGGGAGCAAATGTGTTACATGCGAGGAGCTAGCCCTAGAAGTGCACCACTGGTGGTATCCAGACACTTGGGGGCTTGAACCAATGCGAAGCCTTGACCCCCTCTGCTGGGACTGCCATCAGATGATTCATGCGGACTTTAAGGACGATCTCTACATAATACAACACGAACCTAAAGAGCGGGATACCCGCATCGGATACATCAAGGATGTTGTCCTCGACATCAGGGCGAATGAGCAAGTTGACGAAGAGTACATGGAGAGGTTCGGCTAATTCTCATTTGACAGAACCTACACTAACGTAGTATAAGGGAATAAGAACCCTAAATGAGAGGATAGAATAGGATGGGCACCACTAAAGTAACAGCAACAGATCGAGAACTTGCCACTAAAAAAAGAAGGCAGAAGCGTCTTCGGCGCCAGCGTGCGAGAGAAGAAGCACTCCTCGGCAACCCCACGAAGGAAAAACAGCTTAAACCCAATGTAAAGGAACATTATGCTATTGCTGAGATTGTCGCGGAGGCCGATGACATTATTCACAATAAGGCAGATCTCGCCCGTGAGCGCAATAAGGATGTCCCCTACATCATTGGGCATAAAGGAGTGGGCCGTCCGGCCAAAGGTGTAGGAATCACGGATAGACTAAAGGAAGTCCTGGGCGCCAGGGCGGGGGCTGTGGAAGACACCAAGAAATACTGTGAGTTTGCCGGCATTGACCCAAACAAGGCCACTGTGCGGGATTGTGTGGTCCACAACATGCTCCACTGGGCGCTGAAAGGCTCTGCCCCCCATCTAAAAGAAATCATGGAACGAGTTGACGGCAGAGTGCCCCATCAGGTGGATGTTCGGGCTTCTGGTAAAATGTCCATCACGGATGCCATGAACTTCATTGAGGGGGTATCGGCAGAAGAACTTGATTTAGGGAGAACGGAAAGTGAGCAAGACAAAGAGGCAGAATAAGCCAGTACCTCAGCGATTTATTTCCGAGAAGAAGAGGCGGAAAGAGGAAAAACTAAAAGAGAAGAGGAAAAAATGATCCCAGAGAGTGAGATTCAGCGTGAGGACGCGGTGGGGACTCAAGAAATTCACAAGACCATGTTAAGTTACCAGAAATTTGCCCAAAACCATCCCATCGAGTACTGTAAACAGATTTTAGGGGTGAATCTCTGGAGTAAACAAAAAGCTATAATGGAAGCCTGTGCTGATCCTTCGATCCCGCAGGTTTCTGTGCGTTCAGGCAATGGCGTAGGTAAGACCTATCTGGCAGGATCTATAATTGCGCAATATCTGGATACACACGCTCCTGGGTATGCCGTGGTCACGGGTGCATCTTGGCAGGGTGTTTTGAAGACCGTGTGGCCGACATTCAAGCGAATTCATAGGAATGCTCCAGTTGACCTCGGAGGCAACATACTAGGGACGGAGTGGCGCCGGGGGGACATGTGGGGCTCATTCTGCGTTTCTCCTGATTCCCCGGAGAATATTTCAGGTTTCCGCACAGAAAACGGCGCCATGGTTCTTGTGGATGAGGCATCTTCTTTATCTGCAGAAGTATATGAGGCAATCTTGGGGCTCTGTTCTGCGCGCGGCTCCAAGATCATCTTCCTTGGCAACCCCCTGCGTCCAGAAGGGCCTTTCTACGATTCATTCACTACTCAGGGATGGGAAAATTTTCACATTTCTAGCATTGAGGCGTCTGAGCAGAATATTCCCGGCCTTGCTTCTCCTGAGTGGATTGCTGCCCGGAGGCTCGAATGGGGGGAAGAATCCCCCATGTGGAAAGCGCGTGTTCTTGGGGAATTCCCAGAAGACTCGGATACTGTCCTGATTCCGCTTTCTGCAGTGACAGATCGGACCATCAATAAGAAAATAACTAAGCGCGGATGGATGCGGCTCGGGGTAGATGTCGGACGCTTCGGAGATGACCCTACCGTACTTACTGCACGGGATAACAGGTGCGTCCAGGATGTTCGGCGCTATGCCAAGAAGGACACCATGGAGACAGTAGGCTGGATACGCAAGGCGATGGATGATATGAGCATCAGGGCCGAGAATGTTATTGTGGACGATACAGGGCTTGGTGGCGGGGTAGTTGATCGTCTCCATGAGTTGAACATTCCTGTTGTGCCAGTAAACTTCGGAAGCAAGGCCTATGATGAGGATAAATTTGTAAACCGCAGGACTGAGATGTACTGGAACCTCAGAATGGCGCTGATAAAAGAGGCAAAGACCCCATTACTTATACCAAGAGAGTATAGGGAACTTATTAAACAGCTCCCTTGGGCGCGGTATAAAATGGACTCCAATCAACGCATTGTATTGGAACCGAAGGCGGATATTAAGAAGCGCCATGGGCACAGTAACGATTATTCTGACAGTTTAGCTCTAACGTATGACGTGTACGGTAACTACGATTTTGCTTGATTTCTACCTCCATTTTTTGTCTCATTCAGATTAGTCTAATTTGATCTGATGAGGCATAATGGAGAAATGTATGTGGCTACCCAAGTTTATCCGCCGAGAGCCAAGCCTTAGTGATGTGAAAACTCTCATGAACCAAATGCCGCCAGATCAAATTGAATATCTGGCCATGCTTACAAAAAGCCCTGCCTTTGGCGCGGGGTTCCTCGACGCTGTTCGGTCGAGCACTAAACAGTCCCAAACTGGTTTTTCTACGCTAAGCACGAAGAACCAACTGAAGACAGTACAGTCTGCGGCGGTGGTCCATGCATGTGTGACTACTATTGCTTCCGCATTCCAAGAAGCCCCCCTCACAATAGAAGAGCGCGAGTCTGACGGAACCTGGAAGAAAACCAAGGCCGTCGAACAGCCTTTCATATCAGCGTTTAAAAGCAACCCAGATTTGAGCGAGTCGGAGATCATGCAGTATTCTGTTATGAATCTTGAGTTGACTGGGAAGTCATTTCTTTGGCTTGTTCGGGATAAGCGCGGCGAAGTGGCTGAGGTATGGCCGCTTCCCTCCTCTTGGGTGAAGCTCATCCTAAAGGGCAACATTGCACAGAAGGTGAACGGGAGCCGTCTAATCGAAGGCTACCGAATCCAGTTTGATAACACTTCAGAGAGTAATCAGACTGAGGGCAACACTGATATGGAAACATTTGTGCTGGACCCCGAAGACATTATTTATACCAAGTTCCCCTCTCCCTGGAATTTAGTGGACGGCTTATCCCCTCTGGGAGCATGTTTTCCCTATGTTGAACTGGAGCATAAGGGAACGAATTACCAGACAAGCTCACTCGAAAATTTGAATCTCCCCGGCATGGCGATTAAAACAGATCGGCAGGCTTCGGATACTCAGAAGAAGATGCTCCGGGCAAAGTTGGCGGAAAAAGCAGGCCCCTCTGCTGCCGCCGCCGCTATGTTCTTTACCGGAAAAGACTTGACCATGGAAATGGTTAATCCTCTTGCGGCATTTAAGTGGAGTGAGTTCCATAAGCTGAATGAGACGCGTATTTGCATGTCATTTAAGGTTCCCCCTATTGTTATCGGTGCGCTGGTCGGGCTCGAAGAGACCACGGGCTGGGCGTCAGGGGATATGCGAGAAGCGAAGAAATGGCTTTACCGTAATACGGTGCATGGCATTTGGAAAATGTATTCAGAGGATATTGGACGGCAATTTATTCCAGCAGATCATCGGGAGCGTTATCGTATATCTTTTGACGCCACTCAGGTGCCTGAACTGCAGGAAGAGCGGGGGAAGCTAGAAGAACGGGCCCAATTGCTCTTCAACGCATCAATGATAACGATGAATGAGGCTCGAGAAATGATGTTACTTGAATCAGTCCCAGGTGGCGATCTGTTCAAGACTAATCTGAGCAATATGTTCTTGCCCTCCACCAATTTACAACTATCAGCGGAAAGGCAAGAGACTGAAGGGCCTGCAGAAGGCACCCCAGATGAAGATGAGGCTTTGGAGATTACTGACGATGAGGCTGAAAACGAAGGCACATAATATCATCTCCCTTGGGACCGCGCTTGTTCGACGGTCCTGCCCCTTTTGCGGTGCAACGCATATGCGAAAGGACGGGACAGAGTACAGATGCGAGATATGTGGATGCTCCTTTAATGATATGGAGCGCAACTTTCTCTCGGACATGAGGAAAAAGTAAATGCCGTTTAATATTTCTGAACAACAGGCAGAGCATCTTGCCCAACAGCAAAACGCAGGAAATCAACGGGTGGTTGAAAAAACCACAGCGGCGCTTCTTTTGCTTCTGCAAGACATGATCAATGAAGTAACCTACCGCATTAAGATCGGACAACACCCCATACCCATTAGCGCAAAGTATAAGTGGGAACAGAATCTACTTAGGGCTCAAATGCAATTAGGGCGCATTGCCGCATTGCAGGGGTATAATTTTGGAGCAGATCTTATGACTTCTCTTGGTCGCCAACTGCATGACATAACAGAAGATGGGATGGAGGCGGGGTTTCTTTTCGCCACGGTTGATCCATATTTTGAAGAGGCGTCCAAGAGACAGGCCTACACATTTACACGTAAGGTTGAATCGGCGGTTGAGCGAAATACGGCATTACTGGGAGCAGAAAGTGGAGTTCCAGGGGTCACAGCCGCAACTCTCGCATCCGCAGTGCTCCTAGATATGACGGCTTTCAAGCATACCTACGCTGAAATGGCATCCCTTGGAGGCATGATGTGGGCGAACAACCGAGGGGCAACCGCCGCGTACCTGAAGGGCGGAATAGTCAAATGGAAGTGGAAGACACGAGGGGACAACAAGGTATGCCCCTTCTGCGCCGAACTTGATGGGACCGTGCGAGACACAAGTTCGTATTTTGTGGCGGCTAATGAGAGGTTCCCCGCGCCGTCAATGAGCGCTGCCGGGGAGGCCGTGACAGTATATTTGCACGCTCCAAAATGGAATATCCAATGGCCCCCACTTCACGTAAGGTGTCGATGTGTGTGCTTACCGTATGCTTGATTAAGTTTTTTGTTGATTTTAATTATACCAATGCAGTATAGTCCATTTTATCGATAGGAGGAAAAATATGGCAAAGAAATTCAAAATAAAGGCTGCGCCGCCCATCAGTATTGATGTGGAAGAGCGCACGATTGAGGTCGTTATGTCAACCAGTAGCGTTGACAGGGACGGCGACATTGTTGTGACTAAGGGCATTGGCCTTAAGGACTACCTGGAGAATCCGGTTGTCCTCTGGGCACATAATAGCTCAATTCCTCCCATTGGCAAGATTTTGGACATCGTTAAAGAAGATAACCTCATGCGAGGCACGGTTAAATTTGCCAACACCCCCATGGCCGAAGAGATCTTCCAGCTGTATGTGGGAGGCTTCCTAAAAACGTGGTCAATCGGGTTTGGCTACAAGGAAATGGACTACATCCGGGATGAGAACGAAAACATCACTGGATATAATCTAACCGAGACGGACCTTTATGAACTCTCCGCCTGCCCTGTCCCATCCAACCCAGAAGCACTGGTCCGGGCATGCAAGGGACTGAAAGATGAGAATCTTAAGGGACTTTTGTTGAAAGAGGCAGGGGTAGAAGTTAAGAAGGACGAAGCAGTGCTTTTCGTGGATAATCACGCCATGGAGTTAAATCAAGAGGGAGAACTTGCCCCGAATGCCTTCGATAAGTCCGCAGAAGAGGCAGGAGCCGCAGGTAAGATTCCGGTTTCTGTAAAAACAGGCGCAGAAGCGGGCACTGAAATTAAATTTGATGTGATAAAGCGCGACGGCACTTTAATCACAGAAGCGAGGATCAAGGAAATAGGTATCGTTCTTGCGCAGAAGGGCGCCACGTCACCACTCACTCCTAAGGAGCCGAGCCGGAGCGATGACACCTCTGACGAAGATGCAAGCAGAAGTAAGTCTGCTGAGGCCACAGCCGACGAAGCGATGGAGCGTGCAGCGATGCGGAAAACACTTTTGTTATCGAAGCAGTATTGTGAATAATTTGTAATTTTTATGTTTTAGGAGATTGCTATGACTATTAAGGAAATGAGAGCCGCATTGAAAAAGGCAATGGCGTCAATGGATGACGTTAACGCTGAAATGAAGGGGAAAGAGGGCGACGAGCTCAAATCCCTGGACGAGAAGCATGCCACCCTGGCCGCTGAAGCCAAGGGCCTGATGACCAAGTTGGACGATGCGGCCACTAAGGCCAAGCAGGATAAAGACATGGCGGCTTCTCTGGAAGCAACCAAGGCGCTTGAGGAAGCGGATTTCCCGGAGACCAAGAAGACCAAGGCGGCTGCCACTGACCCGAGCCACAAGCATAAGGATCATGAAAATCTGTTCCTGAAGTATATGCAGGATGGGCCGAAGCTTATGTCCAGTAACGAACGGGATTTCCTTTCTCCCGACACCAATGCTGGTTTTGATAAGGGCGCGGGTGGGGCAAGTATGCCTCTCAGCCTCAAGATCAAGATGCTCGGTTATAAGTGGGCGATGTCCGTTGGGCACAGCCCTGCGGAGATCTCTTCTGCAATGAAGGCCAGCACCATGGTTTCTTCAAGCGATGCTCTTGGCGGCTATACCGTTCCCCAGGACTTTCGCCTTCCGGTTCTCGATCTTCCGCCCGAGCCCCCGAGTGTTACCGATCGCGTTACAATGGTTCCTGCTCCGACCGGCGAAATCACCATGCCGAAGGCAGTTCAGACCGATGAAAACGAGTTCGGAGGCATGACCGGCGCCTGGATCAACGAAGCGGGCACCAAGCCGAAGACGGATATCCAGTTCATCCAAGAACAGATCACTGCGCACGAATACGCCATGCACACCCAGATCTCTCACCGTCTTCTTTCTCGTTCTGTGATCGGGATGGAAAACTGGGTTACTACCAAGGGGCGTCAGGTTTGTATCAACGCCCTGGATAACGCTGTCATCACTGGTGACGGTAACGGCAAGCCTCTCGGCTTCCTTGAGACTTCTGGCATTCGTCAGGTTACCCGTAACACTGCTTCCACTGTGACTTACGAGGATCTGGTTAACTTGAAGTATGCGCTTCAGCCGCAACACCGTGCGCGTGGTATTTTCGTGGTGAATGATTCTATTCTCCAGGCACTTGAACTCACCAAGGATATTCAAGGGCGTCCGCTGTTCACTGCGTCCACCGCCAACGGCATTTACGACCGCCTTGTGGGCTACAACTATGTGAGCTCTACTCGGATGCCGAATCTTGGTGTTGAGGGTGACATTGCCTTTATCGACCTCAGCGAGTACTATCTCGCAATGGAAGAGGACATTGTTGTCAAGCGCAGTGATGATTATGCGTTCGTCAACAACGTTGCCACCATCGCAATCTTCGTGGTTGCTGGCGGTAAGTTCCTTCAGCCTCGCGTTGGGGCCATCCTCACTGGGGATGAAAGCTAGACAAGATAATCTGAATTAACCGCTAGGGTCCCTTACCCCGGAGCCCTAGCGGTTTTCTTTTTTGAAGAGAAGAGGACGAGAAATGAGTAACTTATTTTTGCTGAAAGAGAATGCTGAATATCTGAATATGACAGGGCAAATCGTCAGCGGTCGTAAAGGATCGATTGTTGTCATGCCTCGCCGCTCAGATGTTAAAAAGCACCTCAAATCAGGAGTGATGGAGCCTGCCGATGGTGCAACAAGGCAGACGCATACCATGACAACCATAAATATCATGCAAGGCAATGAGACTGCTCCCAAGCCTTTTGAGGTTGGGGACTTTGTTGGTTTTTTGCATGAAAAGAAGGAAGTCAGCGGAGAGATCAAGAAGATCTCTTCCAAGGGAGTACTCGATGTTGATATTGGGACTGAGGACAACACGAAAGTTGTTAGAGTACGTCCTGATGCTGTTGATGTGGAGTGCTTAGTATGAATGTAAGGGTACTAAGTGACCGTTTATTGCCCGAACGTAATGGTAAACCTGTCCCCGTAAAAAAGGGACAGGTTTTTCGTATATATAATCGAAGTGTGCTGAAGAAGCTCCTTGCGAATGGGTGTGTGGAAAGAATAGATGCCTTTGGCGCAGGGACTACAGGCCTTTTGGCGGTATGTGGCAGGGAGGCTCCTGCGATGCCCTCACCCACTGCCAAGAAGCGCATAGGCATGTTTGCCTTTACTTCCACCCATTACTCCGGCGGACGCATCCACCTTTGGCAAATGGCCTGGGCGCTGGCTTCGATAGGACATGAGGTCTGGTTCGTTACCAACCGAATTCCAATGTGGCAGAAAGATTATCCTGCCAATCAAAATTTACGATTGATTACCGACAAGTCTCCTTCTTTACCTCCTGATTTTGATTATGTTGTCACTGACGGGAAGCGCGGAGAAGGGAAAGCAGCAATCAATTACAGATCGAAGTATCCTACCGCCAAGCTTTGCGTTTTGAATTTCGAGACACCCAACTGGGTACGAAAGTATGACCCCATTTCTGCCGATAAGATGGAGGATACCGTTCCCGTTTTGTTAGATGCCGATATTCTGTTTGCGAACAGTGAGGATTCTTGTGAGGATGTCCGTGAGGTTTTGGGCAGAGATACCAAAGTTACAGCAATCCCCCCAGTGACAAATACCTCGGCCATTGGACTACCTGACGTTAAATTACCGCGGGAAGCAATAAGTAACGCCGGAACTCCTTATGTGGTGTGGGTTGCCAGGGGAAGCGCCTACAAGGGCATTAAAGAGGCAGTAGCAGCAGTCAGGGCGTACCCCGGCAAGTTGAATTTGTATGCTATGGGGCACCCCGGGAAAATTCATGGGAATAATACGGATAAACACAAATTTATAACCTTCGGCGGAACGGTAACAGACGCACAGAAGATGGCACTGATCTCAGGCGCTGAGGCAGTATTAGCTCCAAGTCGCTTTGAGGGGTATGGGATGGTTCCCGGCGAAGCTCTTTGTTGCGGGACTCCTGTAGTAGTCTATGACCTCCCTGTGCTTCATGCCAACTACGGGGACAGACTCTCTTACGCTAAATGGGGGGATAGCGCCGCTTTCTCCAAGAAGGTTAAAGAAGTTCTGAAGAATCCGCCTAAGGTGGATGTAAAAGAGGCCCATGAAAAGTATGGCCTGGAAGCCATGAAGAGCTGTTTGAATGCTATCCCTGAGTTACAGGCAACTAAGCGGATCAGTGCTCAGCTCATTTGCTATTACGGTCCCACAGTGACAGAGGCGATTGCTTCTGTTTATCCTCATGTGGATGAGATCCTAATCGCCTATGGTCCGACCGAGCTTTGGAAGGATACGGCACCTGATGACGCCTTGAAGCAGATAAAAGCATTCCCGGACAAGGCGAAGAAGATCAAACTTGAGATCCGCGATGTCTGGCGCAATAAACAGGAAATGCGTAAGTGGTGTTCTGACAACGCTACGGGGAACCGTATGCTGATATTTGATGCCGATGAGATTTACCATAATTTAGATAAATGGATTGAAGCCGACCCTGTGGCTGGATGCCCTAGATGGGTTCATTTTTGGCACGATCAGGACCACTATGTTACCGATAAGTGCGGGGATCGGCGTTGGGGCACCTTTGAAGAAGGCAAGATTGGAGTTGTCCACCCGCATTACCGTTGGAGTCACTGGAGGCCAACTTATCGCTTTGGCGGTAAGCGAGGCGTCCGGGCAGAAGACGTTATGAGTGTTTCTCTGAACAACAGGAAGCTCACAGACGAAGCCGATGCCGTTTGTCCTGAATGTGTAATTTATCACTTGGGGCATACCCTCAATAAGGAACGGATGAACGAGAAGCATGAATTTTACATGAAGAGGGACGGGAAGGATGTCGGCAGGATACAGCGCAAGAAAGCATGGCACACCTGGAACGGAAAGACGGGAGAGCAGGGGGATGGCTATATCCGCAGTGTTGATTGGAAGCTTCCGGCATTGGTATTGAAAACGTTTAAAAGGATGAAGAAATATGTCAATTGATGCCCTGAGAAAGATGGACAGGGACTATCCCAAGTGCGCGGGGACAGCAGAGCCGGAGAAGATGTTGATGTACTCCCTTATGCGCCATATTCAACCAGATAGCGTTTTAGAGGCGGGAGTGTCCGTTGGGCATCTCACTTGTTGGTTTGCTCGAGCTCTTCTGGATAACGGTAAAGGGCACCTGACTTCTGTGGATAATTTCTCCAAGGCGCATGGCGGAGAGGCTGACAGCAAGAAGGTCCCACAGGCACGGATTAATCGGGCAGGCGTTCAAAAGGCGGTTACTCTAGTGGCTTCGGATAGCGTTGAATTCCTTAAGAAGCAAGAAGATAACTCTTTTGATTTCGTCTGGATTGATGCCGACCACACTTTTGAAGGGGCGTACGCCGACATAACAGAGGCCATGAGAGTGGCAAAGACAGGTGTCGGGGTCCATGATGTCTATCAGCTTTATGATGGACCCAGACTTGCCTGCAAGAAGATTGAAGAGGATTTTAAAATTAAAGGGCTCTGGGTCCCGGGATTCCGAGGCACTTGGTTGCATTTTTCGGAGAGGCAGTAACATGGAACAATTGGATAAGCAGGAACAACAAGAGGCATTCATCTCGCATCTTATCAAAAACCCCCCATTGTCCATGTACAATATTGGCGTTGGACCTAAAAGTGAATACAAGACGTTAAAAGCAATTTATCCAGATATGGCCTTATTTGGCTGTGAGCCATTAGCGTTGATGTACGATGGGCTGCATGACAAGTTCCCTGGAAAGCTTCTGACAGTTGCGCTGGGGGCCGAGAAGGGGCACGCACAGATCCACTATAACAGGAACGGACTGATGCAGGCTACTATGTTAGGGGAAAAGCGTTCTGAGAGCACTGAGGTGGTCGTGACTACTTTGGATATCTTTGATGAAATGTTCCTTTGTCCTGATCGCATTTTACTCTGGGCTGACATTGAAGGTATGGAATATCCCATGCTTCAGGGAGGGTCTGAGGTGCTGGCTTCCGGTCGGGTCAGGTGGATCAACCTGGAAGAACACATCAGAGATGAAGAGAATATCAAGAAAATCAATGCTTTTTTAGCTGATTTTGGGTATGACAGAGTACAGGAATACAATAAACATCCGCATCATCAGGATGTCATTTACATTCACAAGGACGAAGAGAGGGTATAATATGAGCGTGGTCACCGTAGCGGAAGTAAAAGCCCTCGGACGCATCTCGGGGACCAATCAGGATACCCTTGTGCAGGATCTTATCGATTCTGCTGAGTCTTACGTAGAGGCTTTTTGCCAAATTAAGCTCACTTCAGAAGCTTCCTCAGAAGATTTGGATGGAGGAGGTTATTATCTCTTACCCTCTCGGAAGCCTGTCACGGCTGTTACTTCAGTCGCTGAGGATGGGGAAGCGGTAGATGCCGATGATTACGGCTTTGAAGAGTTTGGCCTATTCCGGGATGATGAATACCAGTGGACTGCGGGGAAACAGCTTTTTGCAGTGACATATACCGGGGGCTATGTTGATGTTCCAGCAGCGCTTAAGATTGCGATTCGTCAAATGGCTTTGAGGGGCTACATTAACTTTGAGGCGAAGGAATCTTCTGATGAATCAAATCGGGAGAGTAAGTGGCAAGGTTTGTGGAACGGCAATGACATTGCCGCCATGCTTGAACAATTTTCTCAAAAATCAATCTTGGATTGAGGTGACATTATGAAAGCACTTTACCGAGTATCAGACGTATGGGTTTTTAATCTCTCCATGCAATTGTGAGATATTAACAGAGAACGAGCTTGGTCTAAACATACCTTTGCCATTCCGCAACATTAAGGAGTAATGATGCCGATTGTATTCGTAAATAAAAAAACTGGATTTATAGCAGAATTACCACTAAATGGTAAAATTGGATGTAAGGGCAAGGCTCTTATTTCAAATGATAATATTGAGCAAATTGAAGTTACAGAAATCATGTTGGCGCATATTCAGAAAAAACACTGCGTTTATATTAGTGGATCAATTTCAATGCTACCAGAAGACGAATGGATTGAAAATATTGAAATTGAGGGAGTTGAGTAATGGCAACAACTATTGGATATTTATCAGACGGAACTCCATGTGATTATACTACAGGGGCGTTGTTCTCAGCAGCTTTTGGCATAGACCCAAATCTTCCGGCGTCGTGGACAGAAGACATTTCAATTGAAGTATATTATTCAGATGCTATTCAGGGAACATTTTTTGACGAGGATTTGACCATCCCCGCCATCGTTGATAATAATTTTATGATAAAATTTGAGGGAATGGTTGGCGAATATTATAATTTTAATAATCCAACATTTAGGTCTCTTTACTCAAGAGCGTCAACAAGTCAATATATAGCAGGTTATTTTTTCAATATAAGCTTTGATGCTCGGGCGATTAAAGGCACGGGGACTGCAGATGCTATTCTTATTTTAACATCAAGGTCTATGATAGTACACATTTCAAACACGTTTATTGCGTCAGACTATAGAATCGCAGTTACGTATTATTTAGCTCTGTATATATATAATGGTATTCTTACGGCACCTTATCTAAACATCGCTGGATACTCCAGCACCTATTTGTACAACACATTAGCGATTATCCCCACAGTTTCAAATGTAACAGATGGCGGACTTCACCTATACAACAGTACACTCTATGCCAAGACTTCGACGTTTTCAGCGGCTGAAAGTCTATTTATGCGTGATTCAATCGTGTACTGCTCTGAAATCTCGGATACTGGCACGGCTCCACGATCGGGCAGTAATATTGTTAACAGTTGTATTTTTCAATCGTTATACCCCGGGAAATACGTCAGGGAACAAACTGCTTTAGATGTTTTTGGTTTGCGATTAGATATTGATTTTGTCAATAATATTTTAGAAGACCCTAAATTCAAAAATACTTCTGGAACATTTGGCGAGGTAGCCGATTTTGAATTACAAGATGATAGCCCTTGTAGATATGACAATATTCCAGAATTAGACAACCCTGTTTACCCAACAAAGCGTTTGGAGCGTACAACGATGGGGGCATGGACTTATTTCTCTCCAGTTCCAGACAGCGATGTTTTAACAAGTGCAGGTGGAACTTACGACGACGCAAACCTTATCCCAGCAAACGTAAAAGATACTGTTACTTTCGGGCTAGCACAAACCGGAACATACGACAACGCCACAAACCCAGATTATGTTATCAGTTCACAGGGCGGCAACTGGATTGACAGCAACCTAATCCCAGGAGTCATCAAGAGCCTAATCGCATACGGCGTGGCCCTTACAGGCACCCGCACGGACGCTCCAGTAGGGGATGTAACCTTAGGCGCCACTTACGGCGCAGACGGGACAGAACTCACGGGCACCTTAGTCATAGACGAACCAGACCCCGCAGACGTGCTTTCAACGGCAACCACGGGAGGCGTCCCAGGTCTCTGGCAAAAGGCCACGGACACCTTTTACAAACTGGGAGAATCCTTCGGCATAAATGGAACGAGCGAGGACGGAACCTTCGATCCCATCGTCATGCCCGGAACCCCTGATTTAAACAGCCTCACCCCGGGGGATGGAACCCTCACTGCCGCGATAACCACCGTAGCCTTGACTGATATTGTTTATCTTCGGTATAAATTGGCCACAGACACGGCATGGACGGTCTGGGGGACCACTAGGATAGGCTCTGGGGACCTTGCAGTTACAGGCTTGACGAACCTCTTTGAATACAACGTTGAGGTCTATGCGGACAACGGCGGAGTTGTTTCAGTGTATTCTGATATGCTTAAAGGCACCCCAGCAGACCCCGATGAGTACCGTCCGGATAAATACTTCGGGCGCAATTACTCCAAGTTAGGGAGATAAAAAATGACCACATGGATAGGAAACGGCGAAACAGCAGGCTTAGTATTATCGGGCGCAACGGCTTCCGGTACTGATATTGTAAAAGATGACGCCAATCCTGCAACCGTCACCTTCCCCCACGACTGGACCACCGGACTAGCGGCTGATAACAGTACGGCGGCGGTTGGGCTGGAAGGATGGAGTCCTTCC